>Ga0316207_10000091_pt1 | contig 192783 bp, 177 predicted proteins | sample 6weekpyrite_MG_FD_204943 | JGI IMG/M metagenome (GOLD analysis project Ga0316207, IMG submission 204943) | Microbial mat bacterial communities from mineral coupon in-situ incubated in ocean water Damariscotta River, Maine, United States -... | ecosystem: Environmental > Aquatic > Marine >...
TTTCTTAAAAAAGAAAAGAGCAAAATGAGCATCAGAGGTAAGCGAAAAAAAGCGGGATGGGATGAGGATTACTTACTTAAAGTACTAGCTGATGCAATTGGTTAAATCTAAGCCCGATTGCCCTGCCCACCGGGTTTGTGTCCACAGCAAGCTGCAGAGAATTAAGATTCAATACAAACTTGTTAGCAGGAGGAATAACATGCAAGCTATAATTCTGGGTGCAGGTGTCGCAGGCATTAGTACTGCCATTGCCCTCAAACAAAAAGGTGTGGACGTTGAAATATATGAACGTTTTGATGAGGCATCTACGATTGGAGCAGGAATTGTCATCTGGCCAAACGCAGCATTTATACTGGATCAATTGGGAGTGCTAAAAAGCATTAAAGCAGTGGCAGGCCGCCCTTTATTTATGCATCGCTTGTCGAATGAGGGAGAAAAACTGGGCAGTATTGATATTTCGTTAATTAACCAGTTTATGGCTTATCCCAGTTTATCTATTCTCCGGCGCGATCTTCAGAGCATTTTAACCGAGAAGCTGGAATCATTAGGAATTAAGGTTCGTTATGGGCATGTGCTGAAACAGATTTCCACCACAGCCGAAGGATCAACGATTGCACATTTTGAAAATGGCGTTAAAGTGCATGCCGATGTGTTAATTGGTGCCGATGGGCGCATGGCTTCTGTAGCGCGACAATTTATTCTTGGTGATAATAAACCGTTATTCCAGAGATTTATCAATTGGATTGGTGTGTTTGAGTCAAAAGAGAAATATTTTGAAGACAATGCAATACTTGATTATTGGGGAGTGGGGAAACGTTTTGGAATTGTTCCCATCAATCAAAATAAAGCGTATTGGGCTGGTGGCATTTGTGCCCAAAAAATTGAACACAAAAATCCAGCACTTTACAAAGAAGAATTATCGACACACTTTTCTGATTGGCCTGTGCAAGTACGCCAGTTAATTGAAGATGTACCATCTAAAAATATTAATAAAATTTACGTTCATGATCATGATCCCACAACTGTCTGGCACAAATATAATCTCATCATGATTGGTGATGCCGCACATGCACCGTTACCCACATCGGGCCAGGGAGCTTGCCAGGCATTGGAAGATGCCTGGCATTTAACAAATTGTTTATTGGAAAATACTGACGATTTGCAAGCGGCTTTTCATAAATTCACTAAGATACGCTATCAAAAGACAAGTAGCATCATTCAAGCTGCGCGCGGTTTGGCGACTTCATTATTTAATAACGATGTAAGTTATTGTCAAGCACGAAACGAAAACAGTAAACAAACGGACTTTAGTGCTGTTGCAGAAGGTATGTCGAGTTTGTGGGCGCAGCATTTACCTTTGAAAGGTGAAAATAGCTATGCGCAGAATGTTGATAGTTAATTGCTAAACATTACACCAACGCCGATGTGAAATTTTGGTTCACTTGATTGTGACTGTACTGGCCATAAGTGAGTTTGATTGATTTCAATGATTGGATAAACCAGTGTCGCTTGTCCGACCAAACCGGGTTGAACGTCATCAATTGTACCAATTGTTGTAATTAATCTCCCCTGGCTGAAATCCGCACTTTCCAGATAACTGTCTTTGATGGCCAAATAACGTCCCAGTGGCGCTTTACTCACGTCAGGTCTTTGCCTGCTATCCAGAGGATAAGCCAGAATTTCCAATTGAGCGCGTTCTGCACCCTGATGTTGGTTGATAATTACACCGCCCCATAGCACTTTAATCCCTTGCATCGCCTGAATATTATTTGATACAGCGTTGGGTGCTGGCTCATGGTGATATGTTTTGGCATCAAACTTTGGGCCGGTAGCGCAAGCTGTGAGAAAAGAAAATAGTAAAAAAGTGATTATCAATAAACGCATAATTCAAAACCATTTTAGATCAATGTTTACGCCATCGCCGGTTGTAATAAGGGTAATAATAAGGATACCAGGGATCATAAAAGCCATAAGGATAATAATCATAAGGCAGTAATACGATTTCCTGCCACAATACATGACTGTTCACACGGACTAACGGGAATAGATAATCATATTCATCGATTTTACGCTGAATTTGTTTTTCTACATGACCGGCAACGGTTAAATCTCGACCATTCTTATAAACGACGGGATCAAGAAAGCCACTTATTACCGCGATGAATCTGCCAGGACTAAAATCATTATCAATGGGTCGACCACTTTTTTCAAGATCGCGAGCAACTACCTCAATCCATGTTTCCGATGCTTTATTTTCCACTCGAGCAATGGTGCCACCCCAGCGAACCTTTGCCTGTTTAAATCGTAAAACATCTTGGTGTACTTCAGCAAATTGCGGATTATCAGGGGGTGGGGTACGAATGTTTTGCGGAATTTTACTGGCGCAAGCATTTAGCAAAAATATCACAGCAACAAAATAAATTACGTAAATTGTTTTCATTTGGTCAACCTGAACCTGAGTAAGATTGCGTAGATACAAATACCCTTCAATATAAAACCTAAAGGTTAAGAGTAACAATTAAAGATTAAGTGCCGGAAAACAAACCCTCAATACGTATAATTACGGATACATAAAACGCCTAATGAGTTTGAGTTTTTACAATATGAGTGACAATATTGTAAACAATAAGGACAAATTACTATTTAATGCGATACAAAAGGCTTTGTGTGATAAACGCAGAAAAATTGAAAAAACTGAAAAACCAGTTTATCAATGTTATTAATCAGGAAACACGCTATACCAGCGCTTATACCGGTAAATCTACTTTGGATAAACGGGTGATGCAAGCGATGGCGGATGTGCCACGCCATAAATTCGTGCCGTCCTCACAAATATCTTTCGCTTACGACAATATGCCGTTAACCATTGGCAGCGGACAAACCATTTCACAACCCTTTATTGTTGCATTAATGACGGATTTTTTGGCTACTGAAGAAAATCATATTGTCTTGGATGTTGGTACAGGCTCTGGGTATCAAGCCGCAATATTATCTCGATTGGTGAAAAAAGTTATCAGTGTTGAAATTGTTGAGTCCTTAGCGATTAGCGCTAGGCAACGACTTCGGGATTTGGGATATGAAAATGTTTCAGTCAATGCAAGTAATGGTTTTTATGGTTGTCAGGAATATGCACCTTATGACGGCATTATTGTTGCCGCTGCCAGCCCAGTCATCCCACAGTCTTTAATTAACCAGTTAAAAGTAGGGGGCAAAATGGTGATACCTGTGGGTAATCCCTATAACACACAAGAACTGGTTTTAGTGAAAAAAACTGGCACCAATGAATATACCACGCGATATTTCTTACCTGTTGCCTTTGTACCGTTGGTTGGGTTGAGTAAGGCACACGATGAATGAAAGTTCTTTTGAAAGTATAGACTCATGGTTGACGAATTTAATCAGGAAATAGCCGAAAATTTAAGGCAAATTGCAGAGTTGCTTGAGCAACAAGAAGCTAATCCATTTCGCATTCGTGCTTACCGGCAAGCGGCGAATACCATTGAGACCATACCTCAAAGTGTTAAATCAATCGTTGCGAAAAAGGATTTTCAAGGTTTGTTGGATTTGCCAGCCATAGGTCCGGGCATTGCGCGCAGCATTTATGAATATGTTGCCACTGGCAGAATGACCCGCTTGGAAAGTTTACGTGGTGCATCTGATCCAGCCCTTTTATTTCAGCATATTCCTGTATTGGGGCTCAAACTTGCTCGACGAATTTGTGAAGAATTACACATTGATAGTTTGGAATCGTTAGAAAATGCAGTAATCAGTGGCCGCTTGGCAAAAATACCTGGTATGGGTGAAAAGCGTGTAGAGGTAGTAAAAGCCTGGTTACAGATGACGTTGGGTAAACGACATCATCAGGTGCAAATAAAACAAAGCCCGAGCTATGAACCAGAAGTTGAATTATTATTAAAACTCGATCACATGTATCGTCAGAAAGCCGATGCAGATATGCTGCCAAAAATTTCGCCCCACCGATTTAATCCACAAGATGAAGCCTGGCTGCCAATATTGCATTCGCAGGTAGGTGAGTGGCATGCTAGTGTGGTGTATTCCAATACTGAACTGGCACATAAACTTAAACGCACGCGAGATTGGGTGGTGATTTATTTTTATGATAATCAGCATCATGAAGGCCAGAATACCGTTGTTACTGAAACTCGTGGTCCTTTAATCGGGAAACGTGTTGTTCGCGGTAGAGAAATTGAATGCCGGCGGTATTATCAATTAAACTGATTGCATTTTCGCTAACGATATCATATTGATTTTACTTTTGTGAGCTTCACCTTCAGTACCAAATTGGTGCTTTGCGTATAATTACGGATTTCGATTTCCGCAAAACTTAGCCATATTATCTGTTATTCCACGTTACGCGAATAAGGAGTAACAAATGGCCACCAAAGAACGAAAAAAGGTCGACAAACCGGAAGAAAAAGCGGTTAAAAAAGTCGAAGCTTCGCCTGTTAAATCCCTTTCTCCATTTGATGAAATGGATCGTTTATTCGACCATTTTATGAAACGTAACTGGCTAAAGCCTTTTTCCATGGAATGGCCAGAGTCCATGGAATCAATCTCTTCTACCATAAGAGCACCACAAGTTGACATTTTACAAAACGATAAAGAAATAACCGTGCGTGCAGAACTACCTGGTGTGGAAAAAAAAGATGTGGATATTTCGCTCACCGAAGACAGCATAACCATTAAAAGTGAGAAAAAATCAGAAACAAAAGAAAAACATGGCGAATATTATCGTTGTGAAATATCGCAAGGTGTATTTAGCCGAACCTTACCATTACCGACTGAAGTCGATAGTGAAAACGCCAGTGCAATATTTAAAGATGGTTTGCTTGAAATAAAAATACCCAAAGCCAGGGAAGCAAAACGCCGCAAGGTGGAAGTTAAATAGATTCATAAAGGAGGCTGTAAAATGAAAAAAAAGTCGAGTAAAAAAGTGAAGCTGGTACAGGAGCTTTCAGAAACGCTGGTGTCACCTGAAGATCGTCTTGACATGATTGCGGAAGCTGCATACTACAAAGCTGAACAACGGGGTTTTCATCCTGGTGGAAGCCTGCAGGACTGGTTGGATGCAGAAATCACCATTGATAATAAGCTGGCAAGTGATACGAAAAAAGATCTTGAGCATGAGGTATAAATAATCTGTGTTTAATATGAATTTATTTTAGTCGTTATTATTGAAAAAAATGTCAATTCTCCCTCGATTGATGGGGCGGAATGAGGCAGGAAATATTTCAACTCATTCTGGCCAGTCAAATCTATGTGGAGGAGGGTATATTAAACATCGGGTTTTTTGTCTTGAGGGATTTAGCTTGATCGAATCAAAAACAAAACTGACGGAAGCAGATGCTCTCATTATTGTTGACGTGCAAAACGATTTTTTGCCTGGTGGTGCATTAGCTGTTGCTCAAGGCGATGAGATAATACAGCCACTTAACAAGTACATCGAACAGTTTGTAATAAGAAATTTGTGCATAGTTGCAACCAGAGACTGGCACCCAGAAAATCACATTTCTTTTCACTCGCAAGGAGGGGTGTGGCCAGCGCATTGTATTGCCAATACATCAGGTGCAGAGTTTTCCGCACTATTACAGTTGCCTGATTCAAGCCTCACTATTTCTAAAGCATCGCAGAAACATATCGATGCCTATTCCGGTTTTGAAAATACTGATCTGAAGACCTTGTTGAGAAGACGGCAAGTGAGCAGAGTGTTTGTGGGGGGCTTGGCGACGGATTATTGCGTCATGAATACAGTGCTTGATGCATTGAAACTTGGCTTTCAAGTTTGTTTGTTATTGGACGCGATTCGTGCAGTTAATATTAAGCCAGAGGATGGTCAGCAGGCAATTCATAAAATGACGAAGCAAGGGGCAATGGTTATTAAATTGGAGGATCTTGAAATATGATGCCTCGGTATGGTCTGTTGCTTACGGATCTTTATCAATTAACCATGATGCAGGCTTATCATCAACAAAATATGGACGATTGTGCTGTATTTGAGTTTTTTGTTCGAAAATTGCCGGATAAACGAAATTTTTTGATTGCTGCAGGCCTTGAGCAGGTTGTGGATTTTATTGAGAACGCAAAATTTGAACAATCAGAATTGCAATGGTTATCAGAATCTGGGCGTTTTCAGCAATCGTTCATCCAGTATTTACAGGATTTTCGTTTCACTGGTGATGTATATGCCATGCCTGAAGGTACGGTCTTTTTTGCAAATGAGCCAGTACTTCGTGTGGTTGCGAACATAACACAAGCCCAGCTATTGGAAAGCCGTATTATCAATTTATTACATTTTCAAATTCTTGTTGCCTCTAAGGCCGCCCGTTGCGTACTGGCTGCGCCACAAAAATTATTGGTGGATTTTGGAATGCGTCGTGCCCACGGGGGCGAAGCCGGTTTATTTGCTGCACGTGCAAGTTACATTGCGGGATTTTCTGGTACTTCAACCGTTATGGCTGGCCAGCATTTTAAAGTACCAATTTATGGCACGATGGCACACTCATTTGTTCAGGCACATAATACCGAGTTATCCGCATTTGAAAATTTTGCCTATGCACAAACAGATAACGTGGTTTTATTAATAGATACCTATGATACTGAAACTGGCGCTGAGAAAACGGTCGAAGCAGCGAAAATATTGGCAGAAAAAAACATTCACGTTCAAGCTGTACGCCTGGATTCAGGGGACTTGGCGCAACATGCATTTCGGGTCAGGAAAATTCTGGATGATGCCGGATTGAAAAACGTAAAAATATTTGCCAGTGGTAATTTGGACGAATACCGACTACAAACCATCGTACAAGCCAACGCGCCGATTGATGGCTTTGGTGTGGGTACAGCCTTAGTTACTTCGGCTGATTGCGCTTATCTGGATTGTGCTTATAAATTGCAGGAATATGCGGGTGTGGCGAAACGCAAGCGCTCGGAAGGTAAAGCGACCTGGCCCGGTAGAAAACAGGTTTATCGTAAGTTTAAAGATAATATCTTTGCGGCTGATCAAGTAACACTTGAAGATGAACTTGTCGAAGCCGTACCGTTGATTAAACTGGTGATGAAAAATGGAAAACGATGTATTGATGCGCTTTCAATACAAGAAATACGAGATGAAACAAAAAGACAGTTAAATCAACTGCCCGAATCATTAAAACAACTATCAAAAGCAGAATCCTATCCGGTTGAAATCAGTAGCAGATTGCAAAACCTGGCAAAACAGGTTGATAGTCAAAGACATTAGTTGAATAGATATTGGATACCAAAAGATGATTGATGCATATTCAGAAGATAGCGAGACAGAAGCTGAGCCGAGTGCAGAAGAACTGTTAATACAGTTAGATAAAGTACTGGAGCAATTAAAGTCCGTTTTGCCGCCGCAAAAACTACAAGAGCAGATTAACGGCTTACAACATGACAAAAATCAATCGCTAAATGATAAGTTACTCAATCAGGTTCATTTTGATCGGCAATTTGAATTTGCCCCCGTCTGTTTTGTTCGATTTAACCACAATGGCAGAATCATAGAAATTAGTCGATCAAGTGTTCAGCTACTTGGTGAAAGTCTGCGAAATATTGTAGGCAAACCTTTCGCCAGGTGGATATTACCTAGCGATATAGGCCATTTTTTTAGGCATATTAAAAAAGCATTGCATAGCGGAGAAAAACAGACCGACTATTTTAATATTGTTGGTCGTGACAGAAGTGTATTTGTAATCCGCATGGATACGATGCTGGGTAAATCAGACGTAGACGAACAAATCGAATGCAGGGCAGTGTTGTTTGATGTGACAGATTTGAAAAAAAACGAATTAAAGCTGCTTGATAAAAAAAGGCAGTTACAACAAATTACCGCAGCCATGACTGATATTGTTTTATACATCGATAAAGACTTTATTATTCGATATACAAACCGGTCATGTACGCCATGGATTCCTACAAATAACGAACAAATTATTGAAAAAAGTTTGGAAAAGTTAATTGGAACTGAATGCTTTAATGCAATTCGAGAGCAAATAAAAAATCAAATTGAACCTCAAGCTGTAGAACAGTCGCTTAGTGTAAATACGTTGACTGGTCATAAATTAGATTTACGACTGAGTTTGTTTGCTGATAGGGATATTGATTCAGAAATTATCGGCTATACTGGAATAATACAAGATGTTACCCAACAGAAAAATCAGGATATGCTGAATGGAAAACGGTTACTCGAATCCGCTCAAGTGGCACGATTGTGTAATATGGGTGAAATGGCCAGTGAAATTGCACACGAACTTAATCAGCCACTGGCTTCAATTACACTTTACAGCGAATTGTTACACCGCCGGCTTGATCAAGAAGTAGTAGATAAGCAATCTCTGTTACCTTTATTGCGTAAAATCACTGAACAATCGCTGAGAGCAGGTGAAATTACGCATCGTATAAAACGCTTTGCCGGGAAGAAATCCACCCAAAAGGATCTACACAGCATCAACGAATTGGTACACAATACAGTAGAATTGCTTAAAGTAGAAAGTGAATTACATCATACATTGATAAAACTGGAATTGGCGGAAAAGTTACCCAAAATTCGTGTGAACAATATTTTAATTGAACAGGTTATTGTTAATTTAATGCGCAATGCGATTGAAGCTATGTCTGAAACTTCACAAAATGCACGTTCACTGTCAATTTTCACTCATTTGTTTGATGGAAATAAAATTTGCCTCAATATTTCGGATACCGGGCCTGGATTGCATGGTGATACTAATAAAATATTTGATACTTTTTTTACCTCAAAAGTCCATGGTATGGGCATGGGCCTGGCAATCTGTAAATCGATTATCGATGAGCACCAGGGGAAAATCATTGCTGAAAATAATGCGCAGGGCGGGGCCACTTTCAGGATATTTTTTCCGGTTACCAATTTAAGTTTTGTATGAAGGAATGAGATTATGATTCACAAAAAACATCATAAAACCGTAATTCTTCTTGTTATTATTATTTTAGTGATATTAGTATTCTTTTCACCTGGTGTGTCTCAGTCTTTTTCTCTTCAGTAAAATATTCGTTTGTCACCTTTCATTGATCGTGTTAGCTGGTTAATTTCAAATCTTTACGAGGCAATATCCATTGCCTTTGATTCCATGTGCTTAACGAGAAAATAAGTTGCTTATATTTTGTGCAATCCCTGTGGGTTTGTTTAAATCTTTATTCTCTGTCCACTTGCTGTGGATACTTACCCGATGAAGCTTATAAAGCGGAGGGGCGTGAAGTGAATCCTTCTGCTCGTCAACGGAATGCATACACCAATGAGGATTTCTTGTGTTTCCATAAAAACAGCGACTTTTGCGTTTTGAGACTTGCGGGAGATATCGCAAAATGCATATCATGGTAAAAAAAGGAGATAAATAATGTCATTTCCAAATACCTTGGATGCGTCCAAACTTTGCAAGCAATGTAACGCGTCGCAATTTTCTTTCAAGTCCACCGAAGAATTGTTGGATTTAAGTGAAATTATTGGACAAGAGCGCGCCTTGGAGTCCATGCGTTTTGGAATAGCCATGAACAAAAATGGCTATAATCTCTTTGTACTTGGACCTTACGGTATGGGAAAACATACCATGGTTCGCCAATATCTGGAGCAGCGCGCAAAAGAGGCACCGACACCTTCCGATTGGTGTTATGTAAATAATTTTAAGACGCCACATAAACCCATTGCATTGGAGATGGAAGCAGGTCGGGGTGTGGATTTTAAGAAAGACATGGATCATCTATTGGAAGATTTACATGTTGTACTGCCCACCGCATTTGAAACCGATGAATATCGCGCAAAAGTCAAAGAAATCGAAGATGATTTTGAGCAACGTCGTGAAACTATGTTTCGCGAATTGGAGCAAGATTCAGAAAAAAACTCAGTATTGCTCGTTCGTACTCCCAGTGGTTTTGTATTCGCACCAGCGAAAGATGGTAAACCCATTAGTCCACTGGAATTTAAAAAGCTGCCTGAATCCGAGCAACTAAAATTTGAAAACACCATTGCTGAATTACAGGAGAGATTATCGAACGCGATTCAGGAAGTGCCTGAAATGCGTCGCGAGCTGCGCAATAAAATTAAAGTACTAAATAGTGAAGTTGCCATATTTGCGGTAGGTCACTTAATTGCTGCGATCAGAAAAAAATACAAAAATATTCCAAAACTGACCGACTATCTCGAAGATTATGAAGAGAATGTCATTGAACATGTAGATGATTTTCGCCATATAGAAGAAGCGCCTTCAGTTTTCGGTCTCGCATTGGAAACCGAAAAAAACTTCAATCGTTATATGGTAAATTTGCTGGTGGATAATAGCGAGCTTAAAGGTGCTCCGGTGATATTTGAAGATAGTCCCATGTATCATAATCTGGTGGGCCGTATTGAGCACATGTCACGCATTGGTACATTAACGACTGACTTTACCCTGATTAAACCAGGTGCGTTACACATTGCCAATGGCGGATACCTGATTCTTGATGTTAGAAAACTTTTGCTTCAACCTTATGCCTGGGAAGGCTTGAAAAGAGCGCTCTATTCTAAACAAATTAGAATCCAATCATTGGCTGAATTATTCAGTATGATTAGCACAGTAACCTTGGATGGTGAGTCAATCCCACTCGATGTGAAAATAGTGTTGCTTGGCGATCGTATGCTTTATTACATGTTATTACAATACGATCCAGAATTTGCTGAGTTATTTAAAATTGCCGCCGATTTTGAAGAAGATCTGGATAGGAATGAGGAAAACAATCTGCTTTATGCGCGTATGATTGCAACTATCGCCCGCAATGAAGAACTATTGGCTTTTACTAACGGAGCGGTGGCACGCATCATAGAATTTAGTTCCCGTCATGCCAATGATGCCAGTAAACTCACAACCCATATGCTCAGTGTCGTGGATTTAATGCGAGAATCGGATCAATGGAGTCGGGAAAGAAAAGCAAAGTTGGTTACCGAACATGACGTACAAACAGCAATTGATGCGCAAATACGGCGCGTTGACCGATTGCGCGATAATATTCAGGAAGACATTTATCGGAAAACCTTGTTAATTGATACCATCGGTACTGTTGTTGGTCAGGTGAATGCGCTAACGGTAATGAATCTGGGAAATTTCAGCTTTGGTTCGCCTACAAGAATTACCGCGACAACCTTTTTAGGTGAAGGCAAGGTAGTTGATATCTCTCGTGAGGTAAAAATGGGTGGTGCAATCCACTCCAAGGGTGTATTGATTCTTTCATCGTTTTTAACTTCACGATTTGGTAATGATCAACCCTTGTCTTTATCTGGCAGTATCACTTTTGAACAAACATATGGTCAGGTGGAAGGGGATAGTGCTTCAATTGCTGAACTCTGTGCATTATTGTCAGTGTTAGCCAATGTGCCAATTAAACAAACGCTGGCTGTTACCGGCTCGGTCAATCAATTAGGACAAGCTCAAGCGATTGGCGGTGTTAACGAAAAAATTGAAGGGTTTTTTGATACCTGTAAGTCTCACGGACTTACCGGAGAGCAGGGTGTATTAATACCATCAGCAAACGTTAAACATCTGATGTTGCGTCACGATGTAGTTACTGCAGCAGAAAAAGGCAATTTTCACATTTATGCCATTGAATCTGTCGACGATGCGATTAGCTTATTAACAGGTAAAGTTGCAGGCGAAAAAGATGCAGACGGCAACTATCCTGAAGACTCTATCAATCATCGAATCGTTACCAGAATAAAAGAAATGAATGAGCTAAGAAAACGTTTTATGAAATCGGAAGATAAAGTGTAACTGAAATCCGTTATTGCTGTTCAGCTAATAATCTTTATTTACATGATCTACGTGTAAATTAATTGTATTGAGTATAATTTCGCGTCCCAATTGTTGGTATTTTCCACAATATATCCCAATCTATAAAGTTGATAAATTACACCTATGTTATTAATTAATAGCATCGTTTTAATTTTATATTCGGATAATTCATGGGAAAACGATGTATGCCAGATACGCAGATTGAAGAAAGTTGTGAATTAAATAACTATATAAAAGATCAGATTAAAGCATCAGAAAATTTTCGTTTTATTCATCGCTTGCACTGTGTAATGATGGTTGAGCAAGGAAAGAGCATTAGTGAAGTGGCAAATTTGTTTGAAGATGATGTCAGCTCAGTGGCAAGATGGGTAAGGCATTTTAATATATTTGGCATCCAAGGCTTACACGATGACAATAAAAGTGGCCGCCCGGCCAAACTCACAATCGATCAGCTCAGAGAACTGAAATACAAGCTCGGAAAACCCCCACACTCATTTGGTTATGAAAAGCAACAATGGGATGGTCGGCTGCTCATGCAATACTTAAAGCAAGAATATGACATATCGCTTGGAATGAGGCAATGTCAGCGGCTGTTAAAAAATTTAAAAAGCGATGATATTGCCCCCGTGTTTTAAATAATTAAAGCATTTCATATGTTTCAAATATTCTAAGACGTCCCACTTATTTATTTTCAAAAACTGAGACTGCTTTTCCTGTGAAAAAGAAAAAACCTTTTCGGGTGGTGGGGAGAGTTTGGCTCGGTTTTGGGTCAAAAAGATCAAGCCCAGTTAAATTTGTTATCAGGGGTAATACACTGGGCTTGATCTACTCGGGAGGTCTTTTTCAGAATACCAATCAAGATATTCAATCTGTGCTGAGAAAATCACTGTTAGCTTAATTAAATGATAATTGGCCCACTGATTCAATACGTAGAAATACTATATTGCCTTTCTTTTTAAGAATTAGTGTTAAAATACTGCTATCAGTTGAGTGGAGCGCACATTTTATCTATAGTTTGAATAAACATATAGGCTTTATTAATTGAATAATGAATGACAAATAATAAGTGAATAATCAGCAAACACCTAAATATCCGCAGCAACCACCTACACGATGGATAACATTATTTGTTGTTATTATGATTTTGTTGTCCGTAATAATGTTTCGAATTATTCCTGAACCCGCAGACAGAATTGTAGAAATATCCTACAGTGAATTTAAAGTTTTGGTACAAGAACGTAAAGTTCATGAAGTGTTAATACGAGGTTCAATTATTGAAGCAAAGTTGGAATCAGCTTTAGCTGTGGGTGTGCGAGGTGAAGTCACACGCCGCATTAGGTCACGTATTCCCACTATGGGAGACGAGTCTTTACTCGAGAGCCTTGAAGCAAAAAACGTGAATGTCTGGTCCGGTGCCGCTGCAGAAGAGGGCGTGTTTGGTAAATTCCTTATTGGTTTATTACCCTGGTTGATTTTTCTGGGAGTATTTTTGTGGATTATGCAACGCACGGCTCGAAATATGGGTGGGCGGTTTGGCAGTGGCGGGGATTTAAAAAGCTTTCTCTCAGGAACAGCTACTCAAGCGGAAATACCGGATGTAAATTTTTCCGATGTTGCAGGACATGAAAATGCCAAACGGGAAGTGACTGAGCTGGTTGAATACTTAAAAAACCCGCAAAAGTTTTTAAAATTGGGTGCTGAAATTCCCAAAGGTGTCTTATTAATGGGGCCACCGGGCACGGGTAAAACTTTACTGGCTCGCGCACTGGCTGGTGAAGCCGGAGTGAAATTTTTTTCCATATCAGGTTCTGAATTTATCGAAGTGTTTGTTGGCGTTGGCGCATCTCGAGCTCGCCATTTGTTCGAAGAGGCAAAAAAAAATTCACCCAGTATTATATTTATTGATGAGCTGGATAGCGTGGGTCGAACCCGAGGCACAGGTTTCGGTGGTGGTCATGATGAAAGAGAACAGACGCTGAATCAAATTCTAGCAGAAATGGATGGCTTTACGGGTCGTGAAGCAGTTTTGGTTTTAGCTGCAACCAATCGTCCTGATGTGCTTGATCCTGCATTATTACGACCGGGCAGATTTGACCGCCATGTCATGCTGGATTTGCCTGATCGTCAAGACCGCGTTGCGATTCTAAAAGTGCACGCAAAAAAAACACCGTTGGCTGCCGACGTGGATTTACATAAAGTTGCTTCAGGAACACCAGGATTTTCTGGTGCGGACTTAAAGAACCTGGTTAATGAAGCGGCAATTCTTGCTGCCAGGCATGATGAAAAACAGGTTAGTATGCAAGACTTTGATGAAGCCAGAGAAAAAGTCATAATGGGCACAGAACGTAGCCTGGTGTTTGAGCCAGAAGAAAAATATCGTTTAGCTGTACATGAAGCCGGGCATGTTTTGCTGGCACATTTTCTTCCTCATGCAGACACTTTGTATAAAGTCAGCATCATTCCTCGCGGTCAGGCACTAGGCGCAACGGAACAATTACCAGAGCATGAACGCCATACTTTGCCTGAAGAATATCTTAAAGATCGATTGGCTGTTATGTTAGGCGGTAGAACCGCAGAGAAAGAGTTGCTTGGTTCACTCAGTTCCGGCGCAGATAATGATATACAGCAGGCAACGACAATGGCCCGTGCAATGGTTTCACGTTGGGGAATGTCAGAATCAGTAGGGCCTGTTGATTTTCGTGAAAGCGAAGAGCACCCTTTCCTCGGGCGTGAAATTGCACAGCCCCATCGATACAGTGAACACTCGGCTGAAATAGTGGATGAAGCTGTACATAAATTATTGTTGGAAGCAGAAAATAAAGCATGTGACACGATTCGTCATCATCGTGATAAGTTGGAGCATTTAGTTAAAGCGCTGGAAGAAAAAGAGAGCTTATACAAAGCGGAGATTGAAAAATACCTGGGACCCAGTGAAAAAAATAAAAATTCACTGACAATCGTGTCTGGTTAAATCGAGACAATTTCAAATCATTCGACAGCCTTTTTAATTAGCTGAGTTTTGTTTAGAGGCAATTATTCTTTAATAAAGATAGCAATGATTTCTCAAAATCGATGTAGTTAAAGTTTTGTTGTGTATCTATTGTAAAGCTATGATCTTGCTCTGCTTGAGTTAAACGATCACAGGTTTTTAGCTGATAATCGAGCACCTTTAAATCAGCTTCTGATACTTCTTTTAAATTTTTACCGCGCTTCTTAATACGTTCCCTTAAAACGTTTTCCGGCGCATGAAAATGAAGAATGACAAATGAGGAATGTTTTTCCCTGGCAAGTTTATGAAATGCAATTCGCTGATGTTCAGATAAAAATGTTGCGTCAATAATTGTATGATATCCCGCATCCAATACATCGCCTGCCAGGTTTTTCATTGTTTCATACGTGCTTTCAGATGCATTTCCACTATAAATATTTTTACCAATCGAGGATTCGGTTTTTTGATATTTTTCAAATCCAAATAAACGTTTTCTTTCAACGTCCGAACGGATACGAATAGCTGGTAAATGCTCAAGGAGTTCCTGGGTAATGGTTGATTTTCCTGAGCCGGATAATCCATGGCAAATGAATAAAATGGGTTTTCTGGAATGGATATAGTCGTTTGCGAGTTTTTTGTAAGCGATAAATTCCGCATATAGTGTCTCGCGTTGTTTTTCATTTACGTCATCTTGATTGGCGCGTAAAGCTGCCACCATTGCACGCACAATTGTGCGATAAACAAGGTAATAGGGGAGCAATAATAATCCCCTGTAATCGCCGGTATGTTCCAAATAGGCGTTGAGGAATCGATAGGCAAAAGCATTTAAGTTTTGATGTTGTAGATCCATCATTAAAAAAGCAATTTCACTGATTACATCAATCCAACGTAATGATTCACTGAATTCGATGCCATCAAATAATACAATTTTGTCGTTTATCAGTGCAATATTGCGTAAGTGTAAATCGCCGTGACATTCACGGACGTAACTTTGTTCATGACGTTGTTGAAATATCTTACGGTGTTCAGAAAAATTCGCATTAATCCATTGTTGAATTTTCTCAATATCTTTCTTTTCCGACGAATCATGTAGATTGTTAAATAAACTGGTAAACGTATCCAGCGTGGATTGATGTGCCTGGTCTGCCGTTCCCCATGACCCGGTTGGTTGGTCCGATTCAATTTGTTTGTGGAATTCGGCAATTATTTCTGCCAGTTGATCAATATGGTTGTTTTTCAGCTGATGGCTTTTAACAATAAAATCAAGCTCGGCGTTTTTCGGGAATTGTTTCATTTTCACCGCATAGTCAATGATTTCTCCACTACCATTTAATTGTATTTGTTGATTTAAGCGGGTGATGGGTAACACTTCCAGGTAAATGTCAGGTGCAAATCTACTATTAAGCCGAATTTCCTCTTCACAGTAAAAACGCCGCTTTTCCAAACTGGAAAAATCCAGAAATCCGAGGTTAATCGGCTTTTTTATCTTATACGCAAATTCGCCAGTCAGTAAAATCCAGGAAATATGCGTTTCAATTAATTCGATACACTTATTCTTACCATCAGATTTAATCGAATGTATCAGGGACGGAATCATGGTATCCATAATGATTGTTATTAATAATTATTGTTAAAACGAGGAAACAGCAATATCAACTTCTCAAAAAAACTATAAGAGATAACTCATGTCAATATTGAGTATGGTTGGTTCAGGGTAAAATATCAATCGGCATTGTGGTTCTGTATTACCCGTCTTTAATAAAATTATGCAGAAAATTGGGGACTGATCCACTTTAAATGCTCAATTATTAGCAAAAAAAACACAAGAAAAAGTGTAAAAGGTGTTTTCTAAATTTGGGGTTTCTCTTCTGTTAATTGAGTAGGTGAGTGCTGATTTGAAATATTTTATAAAACACCGAGAAAAATTTGATTGGCTAAGCGGCCTTGAATACCCTAAACTTAAATGGTAGTAAATACTAAAGTTGATGTGGAGTGTCGCTATGAATGACAATGAAAAAATTGCAGAAAATGATAAAGTCGCATGCAATGTTTGTCTCAAGGAAATTCCCTCATCGGAAGCAAAAAGTGCTGAAGCAGCAGATTATGTTGCCCATTTCTGTGGGCTTGATTGTTATGATGAGTGGCTAAAAAAGCAGGATGAATCAGAAAGTAATTAAGATGACTTAATTAGAAATCGTAATAGTCATGTAAAATATTTTGTCGAGATTGGAGAACCAGGTTCTGTAATTGACTGGAAATTGTTACTCAGACATTGATTTCTTTCACGGTAATGAGCTGGTTTTCAGATGTTTTAATAGCCATTTTTACTCGCTCAAGAAAAGTCTGAACCGGAAAGGGTTTTTCGATAAAATCAAAAGCACCACCTTGCATGGCTTGTTCGTGCATGACTTCGTCGCCATGTCCTGTAATAAAAATTATCGGTAACAATACCTTTTCTTCGATTAATACATTTTGTAATTCCAAACCTGTCATTCCTTGCATACTAATATCCAGAACGATACAGCCCGGTAAATTTGTTTGGTATTCTTTTAGAAATTCTTGTGCGCTTTCATAGGTCGATGTATTTAATCCTTCGGATTGTAAAAGCATGCTTAACGAATCTCTTATTGCGTCATCGTCATCAATAATGTGTACCGCTGAATGATTATTATGTTTCAATTCCATTTAACTATACCTTTGGTAAAGTAAAATAAAAAGTTGCACCTTGCCCAGGTACGGAAGTAGCCCAAAGTTTTTCGCCGTGAGATTCCAATATGGTTCTACAAATGGGCAAACCCATGCCCATACCAGTATTTTGTTTGGTTGAGAGAAAACGGTCAAATATTTTATCCAACGTTTTTTCATCTATACCGGGTCCATTATCCCTCACTTCAACTTGTACTTTATTTTCGGTATTTAAGCAGGTAAAAATGACAATTTTTTTACCTGGGGTGTCGGCTAGTCGCATTGCATCCATGGCATTGCCAATCAAGTTTAGCAAAACTTGTTCAATCTGAATTTCGTCAATGGACACCATTGGCAAGTCATTGCCAAGTTCAAGCACTATTTTTACATGCTGATTAATCGCTTCGGCTTTAGCAAAATTGATAACTTGCTCGATTAAATGATTAATATTGGCGGTAGAGGTTTCTGGTGCTTGTTTACTGACCAGCTTGCGGAGATGACGAATAATTTCACCGGCACGAGTTGATTGGTTTCGTGCACCTGTCAGGCAATCCATTAGTTGTTTGGGTTTGTCGGCCCCTGTCTCAACAATTCTTAATGCTACGTCAGCATAAGTGGCAATGGCTGTCAGTGGTTGGTTTAATTCATGAGCAATGCTGGTGGCCATTTCACCCATTAAGGTGAGTCGATCGAGATGCGCCAGTTCAAGTTGATGCTGTTTAGTCTCTTCCTGAATTTGCTTTTGCTCTGTTATGTCTTGAATAATGATTACATGGATATTTGGTGTTTCATTTAGCGCCCAGAGTGGTGATACCGTCTGGTTGACCCAAACTTCTTTACCACTTTTATGAATATAGCGCTTTTGCAGAGAATATTCTCGTATTTTTCCTTCCACCAGATTTTGCATATACTGTTTATCGCTGCTTGTATCGGATTTATGGCTAATAGTGCATAATGTTTGTTGCATTAAATCATTGATGTCATAACCAAGAATGTCGGCAAATTTTCGATTGAGTTTTAAAAACTGATTATTTTGGGTATCCAGCATAGCGACACCCACTGCAGCCTGTTCAAATATTGCACGAAAACGTTGTTCACTTTCTTTTAATGCACACTCCGCTTGGCGTCGTTCGGAAACCTCTTTTTTAAGTTCCCGGTTTGCATCAGCTAGCTCACGTGTTCGTTCTTCAACTCGAATTTCTAGCTCGTGTCGAGATTTTGCCAGTTTATCTTCGATTGATTTTTGATCGGTTATGTCGAGTATTGAACCAATAATCTGAATTGATTTATTTTGTTCATCGCGAATCAATTCGCCTTGCGATAATGCATGTCGCACTGTTTGATTAGGCCAAAGGATGCGAAAATTAATTTTAAAGTCTTTTCCTGATTCTAATAGTTGTTCATAAGTTTGGGTGACTTGCTGTTGATCATCAGGGTGTATGCGGTTTAAGGCAAAGTCTAAGCTGGGATTTATGGTTTGTGGTTGTAAGCCAAATATACGAAAGGTTTCATCAGACCAGGTCATTTCACCACTAGGAATTTTCATTTCCCAACTGCCTAGGTGTGCAATTCTTTGCGCTTCGACTAGCACTTTTCGGGTAAACGCTAATAGCTCTTGTGCTTTTTTATGTTCAGAAATATCGTGTATTACACTCAACACATAGTTTTTTTTCAAATAAGTATAGGCGCTTAAGCCAATCTGTAATGGTATTTCATGACCGTTTTTATGTCGACCTAGTACCTGTAAGCCTGAGTTCATATTGCGTTCTACAGGATTTTTAAAAAATGATTTCCAATAATCACTGTGTGTAGAGCGGTAGCGGTCGGGCACCAATATGTCATGTTGTTGCCCCATGAGTTCTTCGCGCGAATAACCAAAAAGCTGCCGGGTGTTATTATTCATGTGAACGATTTGGCCCTCTTGGTTGATCGATATAAATGCATCAGGAATCGAGGCAAGTATGGCTAATGATTGGGCATTTGCTGATTTACGGGCCTGGTTGATGATATACGTTATTAACAAACCGAGAATAAGAAAAATAGTCAGAACCGTAAGAAATGAAACGGTATAAAGTGTCGGATAGATGGATTCAAACGCCTCTGACTTATCCTGCTCAGTTGCTATGCCAAAACCAAGTTCTGAATCCCAATACCACAATCCAACGACGGTGATGCCTCGATAGTCTTCATAACCTTCCATATCAAAGCCTGATGCACCTGCCAATGCAAACTGTGCCATCATGGTTAAGGCAGGTTGTTTTTCTTCAGTTTGGATATTTGTATTAAAAGGTAAACGTATCGAAATGTTTAGCATGCTTGTATTTTGTAAATCTAACAGACCATTTTTATGTAAATAATCCGTAAAACGACTGTTACTGATCATAACGCCGTTGTTATCAAACGCATAAGTTTCACCAGAATAATCGATGAGACCCATCTGGATTATAGTGGTGAAATTCTTCAAAGGATTTACTCGGAATAATAATGCAGCGATGACTCGCTTATTGTTATCATAAATGGGTGATGCTGCATACATGGTGGGTACAGGACCAATATCTTGTTTGGATTTTGAAACCAAAGTACTTGCAATAACCGGTGTGCTGATGATGGATTTTCCCTGCCATATATCTTTTATTAAGTCTGGGCGCTTCTGCAGCTCGGTTTGTTTGCCTATATTGTTTTCATTTGAGGCGGCTAGTATTGTATTTTCAGCATCAATAATCAAAAATTCTTGAAAATCCCCTTGTGATACTGCAGCGGTCAATAGATTGTTTAATTGATCCATAATGCTTGGGAACTCGGTCAATGATTCTGTATCACGCTGTGTAACAAGATTCAAAGTGAGTTGTTTCAGTTGTTCCGAATTTGCCCAGTAATTGACAGTTTGCTTGTGACTACCAGACCAGTTGTGAAGTGCGATTTGTGTACTGTTGAGTACGGACTGTAAGTTACTATGGATATCATCCTTGCTCTGGGCGATAAAATTTATTTGAAAGCTTAGCGAGCCAGCAACTAATGCTAAAATTATTACGGCAGTGAGTAAAACGGTTTTTTTATGATGTCGGTAAATGTGAAGCATTCTATAAATAAATGAACTGTTGTATTTTTGCAACAAGTATGGTCGAGGTAAATGCGATATTATATTTCATTTTTTTCTACCTCTCCTAGTTCAGTCGTGTTGGGCTGGAAAAGTAACTCACTGTTGTTTGATTGCTAATACTATCAAGCAGTGAAAAAAAATAAAGTGTTTTTGTTGTTTTTAGATTTGATTATGGATTTCTGGATTCTATAGTTAACTTAAGCTCTTAGAAATTGATGTGTATAGTGTGATACGGAATAATTTCTTTTGTATTCTTGAATTTATCAATGTGCTTGTATTAAATTTTACTTAAATTATCAGCGGGAAGTTAGTGATGAAATATGTTCTATTCGGATTAAGTATACTACTTACTGCGGGTTCGGCTGCTGCTGAAGTTGTTGGTAAACAAATGCAATATGAAGTTAACGGTACCGTGATGAAAGGTTATTTGGCTTACGACTCAGCAATAAAAGGAAAACGGCCAGGTGTTATTGTTGTGCATGAGTGGTGGGGGCATAATGATTATGCCAAAAAACGTGCCGATATGCTGGCCAAGTTGGGTTACACGGCCTTTGCACTGGATATGTACGGTGAAGGCAAGCAAGTCAGTCATCCCAAAGATGCAGGTAAGATGGCAGGTGAAATTCGTCGCAATAAACCACTCATGTTGAAACGCTTTCGCGCAGCAAAAAATCTGTTACAACAACATAAGCTGACAGATAAGAGCAAGCTTGCGGCAATTGGCTATTGTTTTGGTGGCGGTGTGGTGCTTGAAGTTGCGCGGTCGGGAGAGCCCCTTTCAGGTGTGGTGAGCTTTCATGGTAGCCTGGTAACTGATTCGCCGGCGACTGCAGATTCACACAGCAAAACTAAAGTTTTGGTCTTGAATGGTGAAGATGATCCTTTTGTTAAAACCGAACATATCTCGCAATTTAAGCAGGAAATGCAACAGGCCAATTTGGACTTTAAATTTGTTTCTTATCCTGGTGCCAAACACGCGTTTACCAATCCGGAAGCAGATAAATTTGGACAAAAATTTAATATTCCACTGGCCTATCATAAACGTGCTGATGAACAATCCTGGCAAGAGATGCAAAAGTTTTTTGTGAAAATATTTCAATGAAGTTAACAATCGTCGATCCAATTGAAATAATACCAATAGATATTATATAGGTGTGTGTTACGAACTGCCCGGTTACAAATATTTTAGTTGAAATATTTAAGCCACCAATTTTTTGTATAATGCGCTATTGTTTGAATTGTTGAAAATATAATGCGAATTTTTGAGGCTTATAAAACCTTTTACCATGACTGATGGCTTAAATATATCTAGAGACGCATGTATTGCTTATTTTTCAATGGAGATAGGTCTGGAAGCCTCCATTCCTACCTACTCGGGTGGCTTGGGCATGTTAGCCGGTGATACGATTCGCTCTGCTGCTGATCTGGCAATTCCCATGGTAGTTGTGAGTCTGGTGCATCGCAAAGGTTATTTTCACCAACGCCTGGATGAAACCGGATGGCAGACCGAGGAGCCGGTTGATTGGGCACCAGGAGATTACTTACAGGAGTTAAAAAAGCAAGTCTGTGTAGAAATTGAGGGCAGGGAAGTGCACATACGCGCCTGGAAGTATGAAATTACCGGCGTTAGTGGCTTTAAAATACCTGTTTATTTACTTGATACTGATTTATCACTGAATAATGATGTAGACCGAACTCTAACGCATTATTTATATGGTGGTGATTTATATTACCGTCTATGTCAGGAAGTTGTTTTAGGCATTGGTGGCGTGAAAATGTTGCGTGCATTGGGTCACGAGCACGTCACACGTTTTCATATGAACGAAGGTCACGCCAGTTTGCTAATACTTGAATTGCTATCAGAGATTGCCGATCGCAATGGGGAAACACACATTAATGATTTGCATGTGGAAGAAATCAAAAAACTTTGTGTGTTTACCACGCATACACCGGTTCCTGCCGGACATGATAAATTTCCATTGGATTTAACATATCGAGTGTTGGGAAAAAATAGTCCGTTCTGCGACAAACAAGAGGCTTTTTGTTACGAAGGTGTGTTAAATATGACGCATCTCGCCCTGGAATACAGTCATTATGTCAATGGTGTGGCAAAATCACATAAACAAACATCACAAAAAATGTTTGGTCAGCATCCCATCGATTCCATTACTAATGGCGTGCATGTGGCCACTTGGGCGTCAAGTCATTACCAGCAATTGTTTGATCAGCATATTCCTGGTTGGCGTGAAGATGCGGCGAGTTTGCGTTATGCGTTAAATATTCCTAAAGAAGAGATCTGGCAGAGCCATCGTAATGCAAAAAGGGATTTGCTGGAATACGTAAACCGGGAAACCAATGCCGGTATGCATCTGGATTATTTCACTATTGGATTTGCTCGTCGTGCAACACCTTATAAAAGGCCAGATTTAATTTTCCATCAGCTGGAAAGACTCATACAGATGAATAATACGGTGGGGAAAATACAAATAATCTTTGCCGGAAAGGCGCATCCTCACGATGGTCAGGGTAAAGAGCTGATCCAGAATATACATCGTATACAACATTTATTAAAAGGCCAAATCAAGCTGGTTTATCTGGAAGAATATGATATGGCACTCGGCCGTTTAATGACTGCTGGAACCGATGTTTGGTTAAATACACCGCAACCACCCATGGAGGCCTCAGGCACCAGTGGTATGAAAGCAGCTGTTAATGGTGTTCCTTCGTTTAGTGTATTGGATGGCTGGTGGGTGGAAGGTTGTATAGAAGGTGTAACAGGTTGGGCGATTGGTAAAATGAATGGCAAACATACACCACCACCTGAGCGAGATAAAGTGGCGGCTGCATTATATGAAAAACTGGAGTCGACAATATTGCCCATGTTTTATCATGAAAAAGATAAATACATTGAAATTATGCGGCATGCTATTGCTTTAAACGCGTCTTTTTTCAACACTGAGCGCATGCTAGGCCAGTATATAACTAAAGCTTATTTCAAATAAGCAAGACCCTAATGCACTGGTTCTGATGCTAAAGAGTCAGATTCTGATTTTTCTTGATGTGTTTTATATGAAACGACCAAACGCACGAGTTCCGCTAGTGATTTGACATGGAGTTTTTCCATGATATGTGAACGATGCGCTTCGATGGTTCTTTGGCTGAGCTCTAACTCATAAGCAATGTATTTGTTAGATTTTCCTTCCACGATTAAATCCAATACTTCCAGTTCGCGATGAGTCAAGGCGGCAAATAGTTCTTCAAGATCATGCTGGACATGACGTTGATCGCGAATTTCATGATTGAGTTGTAGAGCCTTATCGATTCGCTCTACCAGACCACTGGCGGAAAAGGGTTTTTGAATAAAATCAAACGCACCTTTGCGCATGGTGTTAACTGCCATGGGGATCTCACCATGACCCGTGATAAAAATTACCGGCAAGTCGGTGTGCATTTCATTTAATTTGTCTTGTAGTTCCAAACCACTAATCCCTGGCATTCGCACATCCAATATGATACAGCCGGGAAGATTTCGATTAGCATTATTAAGAAAATCCTGAGCAGATTCGTATGTTTCTACCTTGCGATCCATGGATTCAAGCAATAATCGTAAAGAATCGCGAATTGCCGCATCGTCATCGACAACAAAAATGACGGGTTCACTCTCGGTATTATGTTTGTCCAAAATCTGCACCTTTTTATTTTTAAGTATAGAAATATCTCAATTTGACTATTATACGACCAGAATTACGGATATTAAACAAGTGATTGTCAGTTGGCGTCTGGCGGAATTGACAACTTCGATGTTTTTACATGTCAATAAATTATGATCAAATTTCCAGATGAACTGGAATAGGTATTTATACGTATTGTGATTATTTTTAAATTAATTTCCAGAATGTTGCTTGAGGTGTTTGACAGTTTTGCTTTAAATAATCATCAATTATTCATCTTACTTAGTTAAAAACAGTTGATCGGTATATCTACGTATTTAATTCTTGAGGCTCTTACTGTACTTTAATTGTAATCTTAACTGATGGAATTATGATTTATGCAGAAGTGCCGATAACCTTTTTCAACAACATTGAGGAGCCAGGATAATGCGTGAGCATCGAAAGGATTTCAGGTCACAAAAAAAAATGAATGTCTGGATTTATCGGGATCAAATGTTAATGGGATTGGCCCGCACAGTTAATTTTTCCAGCAAGGGCATGTTTATTAAAACGGATGCACTGCGATTTCCAAAAAGTAGCGAATTGGAAGTTGTATTTAATGATGAACATGCAGAGCAACGCCATTGTTTAGTCGCTAAAGTTGTACATCGATCCATGAAAGGTATTGGCATTGAGTTTGACTACACTTCTCAATGCAAACTGAAAGAATTTGGTGGTGAACTTCAAAAGTCGAATATGGAATTTGCATCCTGACGGCTAAAGCAGTATTACATTTCTGCTGAAATTGAGGCCATGTAAAATGCTTTTTTCTTCATAATTCTCAATTTCAGCAAATAACCTGAGATCTGTCATTGAATTGATCTAAATTTCATCAAGTAATTAACATTACTTTCTGTTTTCACAAATCAACAACTGTGTTTTAGTTTTAGTTATTTAAATTCTTGCATTAATAAAATGATGTGGCTATAATTTGCGGCCTTCAAACATACATCGTTTGTTTGTTATTTCAGTTGTAACTTATTGAAAAGCAATATAAAATCAAATGAATATGAACGTTTGACTAGCTTTTCAAATATTGTATCCGATGGTGGCTATAGCTCAGTTGGTAGAGCCCCGGATTGTGATTCCGGTCGTCGGGGGTTCGAGTCCCCTTAGCCACCCCATTATTTCTCTTCTTTTAATGCTTGAATAGATTTTTTTCGCGTAAAAATTTATTCTGATTTCAAGATTTGCCGATACGGCAAAATAATTTTTTCAACTGTTTCGATTTGTTGGATGTTAGCGACACTTTTTCCTGCCTGCCAGTATTCGAACTTACCACTTTCATCCATTGATGCCTGTTTTAATTGCCATAAGGATTTCAGTGCATAAATGATACGCATGAAATGTTTAGTTTTGTTTCCCTTTAACATCCATCGGCTGATTTTGCCGGATTGAGTACCCGCGCGTTTAACATAATCCGTACGAATAATGGATACCGGCACGCCAGTGATTTTTTCACTCAGTACTATATCTTCTTCATGGGCGTTAACAATCGCCTGTTTGTATGCAAAACTGGCTGAACATTCCTGGCTGGCAATAAAACGTGTGCCCATTTGTACGCCAGCATAACCCAGTTGTAATGTCTTATGGAATTCGTTTGCGGAACTGATTCCACCAGCACAAACTACCGGTAATTTGCATGTTTCAAGTTCGCGAATTAATGTTTCAGCTGATTTTTCACCAGCATGACCACCGGCGCGATTATTTACGGCAATTAAGCCATCCACTCCCGCTTCTAATCCCTTGGCTGCCCATCGCTGTTCGGTGACATCATGATAAACAAAACCGCCAACTGAATGCACCTTGTCTACCACCCAACTTGGATTGCCAAGTGAAGTTACAAAAAATCGAATACCTTCTTCTAAAGCAATATCCACCCATTGCATCATACGTTCATGATATTTTTTAGATGATTTTTCTATTAAGGCATTCATACCGATGGGATTTGAACTAAGACGACGCATTAAACGAATACCTTCACGGAAATCGTGACCGTGAACATATGTCAGGGAAATGGGCTGAAGTATGCCGATGCCACCAGCCTGAGATACGGCAGCGACAAGTTCCGGATTACTGCAGGGATACATAGCACCGCACAGAATGGGTAACTCGCTGCCGGTATGAGAAAGCAAGGTTGTGGTTTGCTGATTTAACACACTGTTTCCTCTATTAGTGACAATCGCCAACAGACTCGTGTAGTGGCAACTATATCATTTTCATTATTATAAATTTGTGTTTCAACCCAGTAATCCATTTTTTCCGAAACATCTGGAATTTTAAACTGACATTTTGCGACTAAATCGCCGCGTGCTTTTTTATGATATTGAATATTAATTTCGGTAACAATTCCGCGAATATTGTTTTTTAATCCCATATTTAACGCAAGACCGCTACTTAATTCGCCAAGATTAATTAAGGCAATTGCATGAATAGAGTTAAGATGGTTTCTAACTTTTCGGCGGTCGCGTAGTTTAACTTTTGCTTCACCCGCAGCTAATTCAATAATACGCGCATCAATCGAGCCGGAGTAGGGGATAATGTATTTGAGTAGTTTGCTGAAAACCCATCGACCTCCAGGAACACTAGCGCACTTTTGCCAAAGTTTCCGTAAATTATCAACCTTTGATGCAGTTACTTTTGTCATATAGTGATTCACTTTTTTGTATTTTCAATAAATAAGACTAGCAGGAAAGCATAAAATTGCGTTGTCATCCTAAAACAATTGGAAACTGTTGTTAAAGACCGACAGACTGATGATTTTTATTCGCATTGTTTCATTTGCGTGATTAGTTATTTTTCTGACCCCGTACATTCAGGCAATCATAATTTTTGTTTATTTGCACAACACACAAACTTGACTACATTTTGCTTGTGGTTAACAGATTTGGGTTTAAACAATACCCAATCATTATGACGGATGTTTACCGTATTTCACAAAAGGAAATGTATTTAATTGAGGAGTTGGTAGCATGAAAAAAATGATTAAACTGGTTTTTTTAATTTTCATCAGTACTGTAGTAGCTAATGCATACGCTGATAAGCAGATTTTTGATGAAATCGATAATGATAAGGATGGTTATATCAGTAAATCAGAAGCTGAAACTAACAAAAACATTCAGTCTAACTGGGATAAAGTGGACAGGGATATGGATGGAAAAGTCGATGTTTCAGAATTCAGCGCGTTTGAAAGTCAAGGCATGTTTCAGCCGCCGGATCTTGAAGAGCCAGAGCCGGGTGCAGCACCAATGGAATAGACGGCTAATAGGATAATCAATCCCGCCAATGGGAAAGCAAAAACTTGGCGGGATTGAAATTTAAACTTGCTGGCAATCATTTAAAATAAGCGCTGGGGGCTGAAAAGAAAAGGTAAACGAGCCAGTTTTACGTAATGCGTTCAAACCAAGAATTTGTCGGGTTTTACCCGGAAAGATGGCGGCCTCAACATTTTTCAATTCACACTTGCCACCGAGATTTAATGCACTAATGCGATAAACCGCGACGATTTTTTCACTCCCGTCGGCAAGAATACCTTTCAACTGTTTTGAATAAACCGCTTTGCCACTGGCTTTGAGTTTTTCCAAAGTATATTCATTTATTGTTGTATAGCCAGAGCCGGTATCAACCATGAATTCGGTATCTCCATAACCTTCAATTGAACCATCAATATAAAATGTTGCTGCCCCTTTATCTTTCATAGGAACGGTAGAGCCTGATGATTCCTGCGCAAATCCAATCGATAAAGTGCTGGAAAACAGTAAAAAGGGAAGTAAATAACGAAATAGCATTGGGTGAACACCTGTTTTGGGTAAGTATGACGCTATCCTACTGATTCTATGGAACATAAATCGTTTGAATAGCTGTAAATTCTGTCTCTGCTATCGTCCTCCATTGGCTTATGGCAAGCAAAGAATTGTTTGAATGTGACGCAATTGGCGTTTCTTTAAATATTGACTGTTTTAATATTCCATACTACACTTCGAAATATGTCGAACAATGAAAGTAATGCAATACGGGCTGAAATGTTTAAAGCCCTTAGCAATGTACATCGTCTAACCTTATTTAGTCGTTTGATGTCTTGTTGTGCCCCGGGAACAAAATGTGATCCCGCCGAAGCGGTGAAGTTTTGTGTTGGTGATTTGGGTGAAGGGCTGGATATTGCGCCTTCTACCTTGTCGCATCACTTGAAGGAATTAAACCGCGCTGGTTTGGTCAGCATGGAACGGCGAGGCAAGAATGTGCAATGCTGGGTTGAGCCCGAAATCTTGAATGAACTGGCAGCGTTTTTCAGTCTATCCAGATAAAGAGAAGAGGAATATTTATGAGTAATAATTCATGTTGTTCACCCGATACAGAGCAAACCGATCATCATGCACAGGATAATCATCGTCAACAGGTCCGAGATTCTTATGCAAAAGTTGCCAATGCGAATAACGAAGGTGATGCTTGCGGAATCGAAAGCAGTTGTTGCGGAGTATCAGATGATTCTGCCATCAACACCCTGATTTCCACACGTCTGGGTTATAGCGATGACGATTTGCAAAAAGTGCCCAGTGGCGCAGACATGGGATTGGGTTGTGGTAATCCCCGTGCGATTGCATCCCTGAAGCCAGGTGAAGTGGTTGTGGATTTAGGATCAGGCGGTGGCTTTGATTGTTTTCTTGCAGCACATGAAGTCGGTGAGAGTGGTCATATCATTGGAATTGATATGACGCCTGATATGCTGAGTAAAGCACGCGCGAATGCCACTAAAGGAAATTTTCAAAATGTTGAATTTCGCCTGGGAGAAATTGAAAATTTGCCGGTAGCCAATAATACGGCTGATGTGATTATTTCCAATTGTGTTATCAATCTTTCGCCCAACAAGCCCCAAGTGTTTAAAGACGCGTTTCGAATTTTAAAAGCCGGCGGTCGACTGGCCATTTCGGATGTGGTTGCCACAGTAGAATTACCTGAAGAGATGCGTAAAGATTCTCAGCTTATTGCAGGTTGCATGGGTAATGCGTCGTTAATTGAAGATCTGCAGGCAATGATCTTAGAGGCGGGATTTGAAGATGTGAATATTCAACCCAAAGATGAATCGAAAGACTTTATCCGTGACTGGGCGCCAGATCATAATGTGACAGATTATGTTGTATCCGCAACGATTGAAGCGGTGAAGCCTAATCGTAGCTGCTGCTAATGAACGCTGGGGAAGTGAGTTGGTTTTTCGCTTCCCCAGCATTCTGAAAAACGTCTGTGAATCGTTTCTCGCGTGCATCGGTTGTACTCATCTCTTAGGCTAACCATTGTTAAACCCTACTTAAAGTGCAGTATTGTTCTCTTGTCACTTTTTATATTGGCTCGTTCTGGACTTTCCTTTCATAAATAATTATCACGTAACAAAACGAATATTCTAACTTACAATCATCTGAAAAATTGACTGATAAAAAAGAGTTTGCCGATGTAATCTGTTAAAACGATTGTCAACAATCGGATGGTTAAAAAATTTATAAAAATTGTATTCTATGAGTAAGTTTTACAAGCAAAGCAAAATAAAAAAAAGTATAATGTAAATAAAAGAAATACACTAAAACCTTCGTTCTTTAAATTACCTGCAAAACCTATCGCAACTTCCTTAAATAAACACAATTCCCGACCATACTTATCAGGAATAAAATTGGGAAGTGCTACGAGAAATTTCCTTGTATTAGTCTTACCCAAGCAAGAAATGATGATAGGCATAACAGATGAAAATAATATAAATTGAAAAGTTATTAATCTTCATCTGTTTGAAATCAAAATATGTTAGTTTGTCGGAATAGTGTGTTTCTGAAAATATTAGGCATGAATAAATTTCAAAATCGTTTTATTAATACGTTGTCATTGGAGCAGAAAAATGAAAACTATAAAACACATGTGCGTGCTATTCAGCGGTTTGGTTTTATTTGCAGGTGTTGCTGTTGCAGGAGGTGATGTCGCTGCTGGTAAGGCAAAAGCGGCTTCTTGTGCAGGCTGTCACGGCGCAAAAGGTGAAGGTATGGGGCCAAATCCCCCTTTAACTGGTCTTGATGCTGCTTTTCTTGTAAAACAAATGGAAGACTTTAAATCAGGTGCACGGCCCACTGCCATGATGAAAATGTTTGTGCAATCCCTTAGCAAGCAGGATATGGAAAATATTGCCGCATATTACGCATCACTTAAGAAATAGGCTCTTAGTACGAATGGTAGATAGCGAGGGCTGAAATGCTCTCGCTAGAACTGAGTAATCAGACAGTTACAGATTACCCGGAAGCAAATTTAATTGCTTGTCATTTCTTCGGTTTTATATTTCACAAATCAACACTACTTCTGAATTCCCCATAGTCTACTGTGGGTGAAAATCCAGTGGGAATTCCAAAGAGGCTCATACCTTACTTGATTGTCTAAACGTTCGGTTTAATGCTGTTTCAATAACCGTTCGTTATGCTGTATAAAAATTTTAAGATTATCTTTGTTAACTATTAAATTTGAACTCGGAGACATAACATGAGTTTACATCCTCCACACCGTTTATATCTGCACTTTCAAGAATTACCTCCCAGTATTCGTACCTTATTTACCGGCACATTATTGGTGTTGGGTTGTGGTTATATTTTTGCCATGATCTATGTTTTTGAATCTCATGCTGGGCGGGATGGAAATGCGTCGCTGTCAGTGCAGGACTTAATCATTGCCTATAGCGGCAACAAGACCAGTAGTCAAATGGAGTCAGCCCTGGCTGGCCCTATGGCAAACATGTTACCGGTGAAAGAAGCGCAACAAATTAATGCCTGGATTCACGATGGTGTTAAAAAAGAGAGATTTGAAACGGAAATCAAACCGATTTTAGAACAGCGTTGTTTGGCCTGTCATGACGGGTCGAATCCACATATTCCAAATTTAATTAATTTTGATAATGTAATGAAGACAACGGAGTCGGATCACGGAGCAGATTTATATACGCTGGTACGTGTTTCACATATTCATTTGTTTGGTATGACGTTCATCTTTTTTATCATGAGCTTGATTTTCAGTCATGCCTTTCTCAGACCTGTGTGGTTTAAGTGTACATTGGTTGCTATTCCATTCGTGAGTATCATGTTGGATGTTTTTTCCTGGTATTTAACCAAATTATTCGAGCCTTTTGCCTGGGTTGTTATGATTAGTGGCGGACTTATGGGGGTTGCATTCGCATTAATGTGGTTCATATCCATGTACCAGCTTTGGTTCTATAAATTGCCGCGGGAAATTGCCACGCGTCCTATTAATCCACAGTCTCGCACAGTGGGTTGATTATGTTAGAAGCTGGCAAGGAGAAAATGATGTTTCAAGTAATACAACTTATTATGTTTGGTCTTTTGGCGTTTAGCTCAGGTATGATTAACGCAGAATCAGATAAACAACCACAATTGTTTTTATCGGCAGTGGAAATTAAAGCAGGGAAAGCCATTGTGGAAAAACATTGTGTTCAATGCCATGGCATGTTGGGCATCAGTGATAACGAGATAATTCCACATCTCGGCGGGCAACATATCTCATACTTGTATAAACAATTAAAAGCCTATCAAAGCGGTGAAAGGGTTGACGCTAAAATGCGTTTGGCCATGGGATCATTAAGCGATGATGCCTTGATCCAAGCAGCAGCTTACTACGCCTCCATGGAGCCCATTCGAATATCGCCTGATGCAGTAAAGACGAATACTCAATACGAGGAAAATCCGCTAGAAACCGGTAAAACATTGGCGGCAACTTGTAGCGCTTGTCATGGTACGACGGGTAATGGTGCATTTCCTGGTATGCCCGTATTAACAGGTATCTCTGTTGAGTATTTAAGTAATATTATTCACGCATATAAATCAGGTAAACGTCAGGATGCTATGATGCAGATGGCTGTAAGCGCATTAAATGATGATCAAATTGAGAGTGTCGCACTGTTTTACGCATTACAGGAGCCTAAAGAATCTTCAACACCAACAATGGGGAATGCGGATTCAGGAAAATCGCTATCCAGCGCGTGCGCAAGCTGTCATGGTGAAAATGGCGTGAGCAGCAATGCGACGCCTTCGCTCGCTGGACAGGATTTGCAGTATCTGGTGAAAGCGACAACCGCGTACAAAAACGGTAGTCGAAATCATTCGCTCATGTCGCCCGTGGTGGAAGCCTTGACTGATGAAAATATTAAAGACCTGGCTGCATTTTACAGCGCTCAAGCTGGTGTCAAACCCAATGTACGTTTACCTTTAACTACGGAGCAGTGGGCAGAAAAATGTGATCGTTGCCATGGTTATAATGGCAATAGCAGAAACCCTAATGTGCCAATAATCGCTGGTCAACGTCAGGATTATTTGATTAAAGCGCTAACGGATTACAAAGCCAACGTTAGATCCAATACGATGATGCATGCCATGTCAGAGCCTTTGAGTGAACGAGAAATTACAAATATTGCTGCGCATTATGCAAGCAAACAGGGGAGAGCGGTTATATTGGTTGAGCAGAACTGTAAATAGTAATCACAGTAAATTTGTGCAAAAAAAGAACGGCGATGGTCCAGTGGATTATCGCCGTTCTTTTTTTATGTCACAATAATGTGACGACACAGAAATATTGAGCTATTTAAATCTTAATTCTCCGCAGCTTGCTGCGGACACAAACCTGATGGGGTTTCTAAAGGAGAGAAGCGAGGCTCTCCCCTTTGGTCGTCAACGGAGTGCATACTCCTTTGACGATATATAAAATTGATTAAAATAGATTGACGCAATAAACACACTTTAATGACTTGAGAATTTATCGCAATATTCTTGTCAAATAAACCTTGTTGGAATCGCTGACTCTTTTTAAGTAAGATTTTCACCCTGGAAAAACATTTTAATTTATATGGAGAAAGGTATGGACCCCATGTTAGAAGGATTGCTGGATCTGGTGTTTAGTTTTTGGACAGGTTTGGCGATTGTTATTGTGTTATTACTTAAAACATCTATAAAGTTTGTGCCTCAAAACAGGGCTTTTGTTATTGAACGTTTTGGTAAATACAACACAACACTGGTTGCGGGATTGAATTTTATTTTACCTTTTATCGATAAACTCGCGTATAACCGCTCACTTAAGGAGCAAGCCATTGATGTTCCCAGTCAAGCTGCCATTACCAAAGATAATATTGGTCTCACCGTAGACGGTGTTTTATACCTGAAAGTATTGGATCCTTATAAGGCAAGTTATGGTGTTGAAGATTACACATTTGCAGTGACCCAATTGGCACAAACCACCATGCGTTCAGAAATCGGGAAAATGGATTTGGATAAAACCTTTGAAGAACGCGATACATTGAATATTGCTATTGTAAATTCAATCAATGAAGCAGCCGAACCCTGGGGTGTGCAAGTTCTGCGTTACGAAATAAAAGACATCGAACCACCGCGCAGTGTACTGGAAGCCATGGAAAGGCAAATGAAAGCTGAACGTGATAAACGCGCAGCCATTCTGGAATCTGAAGGTGAACGTCAATCTGCTATCAATGTGGCTGAAGGTGACAAACAAGCGAAAGTACTTGCCGCTGAAGCGGATAAATTGGAACAGATTTTAAAGGCGGAAGGTGAAGCTCGAGCAATCGAAATGGTAGCGGAAGCTAAAGCCAATGCCATACGCACAATTGGTGAAGCGGCAGATACTCAGCAAGGGCAAAAAGCGATTCAGCTTGATTTGGCAACTCAGGCGATTGAAGCCAAACATGCTATCGCCAAGGATTCCACTGTCGTGCTTATGGATGGTAAATCCAATGAAGCGGGAACCGTTGTGGCTGAGGCAGTTGCTATCGTTTCAGCAATGAACTCGAGCCAGGCATTTTCATCAGGAAATAATGGATAAAGGCATGATTAACTACTTTAGTACTCACCTATACGCTTTTTGGTTTACTGCCGGATTTATTTTACTTGGCGTGGAATTGTTAGTTTTGGGTTTTTCCACTGGGTTTGTTTTGTTTTTAGGTTTAGCGGCTTTGTTAACGGGCGGCTTGCTTTGGTTTGAAATATTACCAGCAACATGGATGCTGAGTATTGCTTGTTTTGCTATGAGTTCTGTCATTATTTCCGCTTTATTATGGAAACCGTTTAAGCGGTTAGAAAAAAAATCAGTCGTGGCACATAAAGACAATAGCAGCGACTTTGTGGGTTACGAATTTCGTTTACAGGATGCAATTACACAGACAAATCCAGGAAAAACACGTTATTCCGGTATTGAATGGCGTGTGGAAATTGATCAAGCTGCCACAGTATCAGAAATCCAAGCCGGTACTCAGGTAAAGGTTGTTTCATTAGATGCGGGTAAATTTCGCGTAGTTCCCACCGAGAGCAATTAATGCAAATTAAAGGTTTTTCTCTTTAAATTTCCATTCCAAAATGTGGGCACTCATCCGATAAGGATTCCAAAGGAGCGCACCCCGGTCAACGATATAAAATTGATTCTGAACAAAGTTTGCCGAATGCCATCAAACTTTTCAAATTGCAGAACTGCTAAATATGCACGAGCGATTTATTCGCGTGGATAATTCATATTTTATATTATGTATTAGCTATAGAGAAATTACTTAAAATCATTATTGTAGAGGGAATCATGAAATACATCAGTGCTTTTATTACATTATTGTTTATCACTGCTTCATTTAATCTACTTGCCAGTGAAATGAAAAGAACAACATCTCCAAAAGATGCTTCTGTATATATTATTTCACCAGTAAATGGAGCGACAGTAAGCTCAACATTTACCGTAAAATTTGGCTTACGCGGTATGGGTGTTGCTCCTGCAGGTACAGAAAAGAAAAATACCGGTCATCATCATTTGCTGATTAATGGCAAAAAATTACCGGCACTAAATAAGCCAATGGGTAAAGATGTGAAGCACTTTGGCGGTGGGCAAACCGAAACTGTTTTAACACTTGCGCCAGGGCAACATACATTGCAATTGGTGCTTGGTGACAAATCTCACATTCCTCATAACCCTCCCGTAGTTTCTGAAAAAATTAGTATTACCGTGGAGTAATTATTCATAGATGTTACAACAGCATATGCGTACAAGCATATGCTGTTGTTTACCATGAATTTAGAATTGAAAAACTGAGCGCATAAAAATCACATTTTGTATGATCTGTTATGAATGAGTTCATTGATGAGTATTGTGAGCGAATCGCACCAGGGTTTTTAGGTGAGCCACTGAATGCCATCAGTAATCTGGGTTTTATCGTTGTCGCAATACTTCTCGCCAAGCAATATTCCGCCGCAAAAAATCAAACTACTTTACCTGTTCAATGGGATGTAGCAATCCTCATTTTATTGACTTTTCTGGTGGGAATTGGCAGTGGGTTATGGCATTTGCTGGCGGTTTCCTGGACGCTCAGCGCCGATATCATTCCCATATTGTTGTTCATTAATCTTTATATACTCAGTTGTTTCGCTCGCGTATTACAATGCTCGTGGAAGCAAACCTTGTTGTGGTTTGTGATATATCATGTTTTTAATACAAGTTTACGCCATATTTTCCCCACTGATTTTCTCAACGGCAGTATATTTTATTTACCCACACTGATTTTTCTGCTTGGCATTGCATATATCGTCTGGAAACGAAAATTACAGGAAAAAGTTTTCTATCTGATTGCTGCGATATTGTTCACTGTTTCGTTGGCTTTTCGTACTATTGATGAGAGTGTATGCAGCGTTATTCCTTATGGCACGCATTTTGTCTGGCATTTGATAAATGCAGTTATGATGTATTATTTAATGCAGGGATTGATGTTTAGGTTGAAATTGAAATGGGCAGGGCTTTGATGTGGCAATACCATCGTATTCAGTTTACGTAATTGTTTTGATTGCTGCACTGGTTGTTCTGTTTTTTCTCGGGCCTAAGGAAACGATTAAGCAGGATTTGTTAAGTAACAAAATTCCTGACGATATTGACAAATATATACTTAGTCAGGAATCAAAAATTGCTCACCTCGTTCCGGGAGCAGAAAAAAAATTAATCTGGCGGGATGAACATAAAAAACAGGTAACTGAATATTCGCTAATTTATTTGCATGGATTTTCAGCCTCTCGGCAAGAAGTTTCACCACTGGTGGAAAATCTGGCCGAAAAACTAGGAACCAATGTGTTTCTCACGCGTTTAACCGGCCATGGGCAAGACAACGATGCCATGTCGGATATTACGGTAAATGCTTTGTTTAACGATACCCTGGAAGCCTGGGAAGTGGGTAAACGCATTGGCCGAAAAGTTATTGTTGTTGCAAACTCCACCGGGGCAACATTGGCCACCTGGTTGGCTGCACAAAAAAATACTGAAAACTTATCTGCTTTGATTTTGATGTCACCAAATTATGGTTTAAAAAATAAAAAATCTGAATGGCTGTTGTTACCTTGGGCAAAATATTTTATTCCCCTGCTGGAAGGCGATACTTATCATTTTCAACCAGATAATGACTTACAAGCCCGTTATTGGACCTGGCAGTATTCCAATCGAGCATTGTTTCCCATGATGGCGTTGGTTGATTATGTCAGAAAACAGGATTTTAACGCTATAAATGTACCTGTTCAGGTTTTATACTCCGAAGATGATAATGTCATTGATGTGGCAAAAATAAAAAGCTTGTATCCGCAATTTGGATCAAAAATAAAACAAATTCAGGTAATTTCCGGCACTGAAGGTTCACAACATCATATTCTGGCTGGCGAAATCATGACACCCGGTACAACCTTCGAAGTTCAGAATAAAATTTTGGGATTTTTACAGCAAATCAAAGAATAATCCCATCGAGTGCAGGATTTATTCTTATTCAATATGGGTGTGCCGCTTGCATATTTCTTACTTCAATTAATAACGAAAAATTCTTAGCATGAATCAAAGTGTGCAAAACATACCGCTCATCAATCTGGCAATCGCCATGATCCCGGTTATTATTGTGATTGGAATTCACATTAAATGGGCGCTGGAAGCCAAAGAAGCCATCTATTCCATTCTTCGAATGCTTGCACAACTCTTATTGATAGGTTACCTGCTGGGGTTTATTTTTCAGGCAGAGCAAATCAGTGTATTACTTGCCGTATTAGCGATAATGTTATTCTCCTCGAGCTGGATTGCTTTAAGAACCGTCAAGCATAATCGCATTCAGCTTTATCGAAGTGCATCAATCTCCATCGCCCTGGGCGGTGGCTTGTCATTAATATTGATTTTAACCGGTGTTTTGTCTTTGCAGCCCTGGTACGAACCGCGTTATATGATTCCTTTGGCCGGCATGATATTCGCCAATTCCATGACCAGTATCAGTCTTGCTGCAGAACGTTTTCAAACTGAGTTGGATAGAGGTGCTTCTTACGTTGAAGCGCGCAATATTGCTTTTCAAGCTGCGTTGATACCCATTATAAACTCCATGTTTGCGGTGGGCTTGGTCACTTTACCTGGCATGATGACTGGCCAAATTCTATCCGGTGTTTCGCCACTCATCGCAGCGCGATATCAAATCATGATTATGTTTGTGATATTTGGGTCAGCGGGTATATCCGTCGCCTGTTTTTTATCGATTTCACGCAATGTATTTATAAAAGAAAAGAAACTGTAATCCAGCTCACTTCCGTTTATCCCGCTTCGTTGATATTTTTGCATTCATGAACAATACTTAATATAAGGGTATTGATTGAATTATTAATCATTAATTGCTTTTATGGAAAACTGCAGTGAGCCAGGATAAAAAAACCGATAATACGACAAATGTACGCATCCAGGGTGGTGTAATCGATTTACTATTACGGGATGTCATTTGTTTGGCAAAGTATGCTGTGGAAGTGGGGCGTTTACCTGCTGATGTGCATTTGTCTGACATTTATCGTATGTGGTCACATAAGATCGATAAAAAGCAGGAACTCGAAGATATAGAAATTGATCGGCTGGAATTTTACTATCGCCTGCTAGAAGAAGAGTTGTCACCCATTACCGCAGTCAGTTTATTAGCCACTGATTCCAGTGAAGCCAAGCGTACCAAAGATTATTCCCGCACTGATGCAGGTCGTCATGCACGAAATATGTGGTTTACGGCCTTCGCCACACTTGCAGCAATTATGCTAATTAACGTGTTTCAATACACGTTTGAAATGTTCTCCGGTGATTGGGCGGTAAATTATTTAGATCAATTTGAAATTCTTACCGTTCTTTATTGGATATCCGGTAGTCTTGTACCTTTTGCTTATGGTGCATTTGGTGCCAGTGTTAGATTGTTACGTATTACCGAAGAAAGGTTGCGCAACCGAACCTTTGATCCGCGTCGAATAACCGAGCATCGTAATCGATTTGTATTGGGCACCCTGAGTGGTGGTGTAATGGTTATGTTATATAGCTCGGGTGGTGTGGGTGATGTTGATGTGAAATTGACGGAAGCAGCGTTGGGTTTTATTGCGGGTTACAGTATTGATTTGTTATTTGCGCTCATTGATCGATTGGTTGGCGCTTTGACACCGCAAGGGCATGATACTCAAGCCCAGATGCAACGAAAAGCAGATATGGAACAAAAACGAATTGAATCTGCTCGGCAGAAAAAATACGCCAAGTTGCTGGCGACAAATGCGCAAGGCGTTGAAGATATTGAGCAGCAAGAGCCGAGTGCAACACCTCATTTAAAACCTGTTGTGAGTGGTGAAGAACAAAAGCCTGAACCGAAAATATCCTGAACAACTGTTTGATATTGCAAATGAATAATTCTCAGAATCATTCAGTGTAGATTATCTTAACCAAGGTTTTTATTGCGCATCAAGCGTTGTTTGTCGCGATCCCAATCACGATTTTTTTCGGTTGTACGTTTATCGTGTAGGTGTTTACCTTTTGCCAGCGCTATTTTGACTTTAACACGATTATTCTTCCAGTACATGGACAGTGGCACCACGGTGTAACCTTGTCGATCAATCAATCCGACCAACTTATCCAGTTCCTGACGATGCAATAGTAGTTTTCTGGTACGGCGTGCTTCAGGATTGATATGAGTGGAGGCGGTTTGCAATGGTGTTATTAGGGCACCACTTAAAAAGGCTTCACCATTTTTGACGTAGACATAAGCCTCCACCAACTGAAGCCGACCTTCGCGAAGTGACTTTACTTCCCAGCCTTCAAGGGCAATACCGGCCTCAAATTCGTTTTCAATGTGGTATTCGAATCGCGCTTTTTTATTTAAGCCGATGGTATTACTTGCTTTTTTTGGTTTTTTTGCTTTTCCCATAGCGGCGTATTATAGCGGCTTTTCGCGTTTTGGGGATATGGCTTAGTTGAAAATTTTTAAACGACTTACTGAATTAGCGAATCAATAAGAAACTGTTTGTGAGGTTCAAAGGCATAAAAAAACCCGGCTCACAAAAATGCGCCGGGTTTGCTATGTAGAAATTGAATTTAAAGTGTTTTATTCAGCAATCCAGCAACCATGCCTGAACTCACATTGGCATGTGACAAGGCGGCGATACCGGATTTTTTCAAAATTAAGGTGCGTGCTTGTTCGGCTGTTTGTTTCGCGTAGTCAGTGTCCATAATTCGGCTTTTTGCAGAAGCACTGTTTTCATACGAAACTTCCTGATTGCTTACCGTGGATGCCAGGCGGCTCTGGGTTGCGCCCAGTCTGGCGCGTTCCAGGTTAACTTCTTCGATTGCTGCATCAATTTGTGCAATGGCATCGCTGGAAGCGGTTTGGGTTGTAATTTGCGAATTGCTTAAGGCGTCGTCCACTGCAGCATTTGCTAATACATTGCTGGTGCTAACTGATACGCGATTTGTTGCCGGATCAGCGTTAGGACCTACCTGAAAATCCATATTATTCGCATCATTTAATACTTTGGTACCATTAAAATCAGTGCTTTCTACGGTTCGTTCAATTTCGCCCTGCATTTCTGCGTATTCCAGTTGCAGTGCCTGTCTGTCTGAAGAACTGTTTGTACCATTTGCTGATTGCACGGCTAAGTCACGCATGCGCTGCAAATTATTACTGACCTCGTGTAAACCACCTTCAGCGGTCTGCACCATGGATATGCCGTCATTGGCATTTCTTGCAGCCTGGCGAGAGCCGGCGATTTGAGTCGCAAAACGTAATGCAATGGCAAGACCCGCCGCATCGTCTTTTGCGCTGTTTATCCGTTTGCCGCTGGAAAGTTTCTCCATGCTGCTGGCAATCTTATTCTCATTGTTATTCAGTAAGCGTTGAGAATTAATGGATTTAATATTTGTGTTTATTGAATTAGCCATAGCGGCGCTCCGATTGAATTAACCGTGTTCTATGGCTTATTACGTACACTCAAAGAATTGTTTAAGGGTAAAAAGCGAGAAATTTATCGCAATTTTGTCGGAATTTGGTGGGGCGGAGAAGAACAGGTGCTGATGTAGCACCTGTTCTTGATCATCAATTACTGCAAGCTAACCATACGGCCATGTAATGGTAATGTAGGTCGTGCGCTTTTGCTAAAAATCGAAGTAAATGCTTCAATTTGCGTAGCCGATGCTTCAACTGTTGTGGACAATACGTTCCAGTTCACGCCTTCACTACAAGGTGGCGTGGTTAGAGAACCAGTATAATGATAGTACGATTTATCTTCCGGCAACATATTGGAGACAAAAATTGTGTTGCTGGACTCAGTTTTTGTACCAGATTCCAATGGTAAACCAGACCAAATCGGTTTCAGGAACTCATTTTCCTTACCTTGTTTGAATAGCACGCCAACTACAGCCAGCTCCCCGTCTTCTGCTTTGTGCACCAAATGCGCGACTAAATCAGCAGGTTTACCATCCACGGTATGTTCACTTGGGCTATGGAAATGAAATTGCAGTAAATCGTAGCGTTTACCACCAATGGTTGCGTAGCTGCCCTTATCATAATTAGCCTGGATGGTATGGCCGTTGTTAATGACTTTAATGGCGCTGGTTGAATAGTGAAATTCAATGGGTTTGGCATTTTGAGTCATGCCAGAGGTTTGAATATCAATGGGTGACTGGCTTTGGCCTGTCTCACAGACGCCAAACTTATCATCCAACGATCCCCAGTGCCCAGGGCCTGTATCACCTTCATAACTCCAATGCATTTTGTGCAGCATTTTTTCGGCTTTATGCTCGGGTGCATGGCTGGTATCTTTTCCAGCGCCGTGTGAGTCGCCGTGCATGGCAGTGCCTGCGTGAGCAGGTGCAATAAAGGATTTTGCGATTTCTGGTAAGAAATTATCCACAGGCGCGGGTGCGTCAGCCACCGCCAAGACAGATTTCTGGGGTTTCTTGTCAATCAACTTGGTTTCTTCTTTTAATTTAGCAATTTTGTTTAGATCTGGTTTGCTTTCCAGTTGTTTAACTTCGTTTTTAACGGAAACAATCAAGGAATCAGGATGCGAAGAAATTTCACCATCATTTACCGTTAATTCAAAAATCAGGTGATCAGGGCGATCCGGTGCAACAAATCGAGGTGTCGCGGTATTGCCACCTTCCAGCAAGACTGGCGTACCCAGTTTTTGCGTCCAGTTGAATGCCAGGCTGTCTCCATCGGGATCCGTACTGTTGCTGCCATCCAACTGTACAGTTTTACCCGCAACGACGTTATCTGCAAACGAGCCTGCTCTGGCAACAGGTGCAGTATTTGTTACTTTAACCGCAACCGTATCAGCGATGGAAACATCAGAGCCGTCGTTAACTTCAAGTGCAAAAATCAGATAACCAGATGTACCAGGCATCATAAAAGAAGGTGATGCGGATTTGGCGTTATTGAGCGCCACTTTTGCACCGTAGACTTGTTTCCAGGCATAAACGAGGTTGTCGTTATCCGGATCAATACTGGACGAGCCATCCAGTGTAACTTTGCTACCCCGTTTTGCTGTGACGGTTTTACCTGCATTGGCAAGCGGTGCGCGGTTGGAAATGGTAATTGAAACATTATCTGTTTCAGATTCATCTTGTCCATCACTGACTACCAGAGCAAAAACCAGTGGTTGTTTGCTGGGTGGTGCGATAAATGATGGTGTTAAGGTATCTGCATTGACTAAATCGACGGCTTCACCTGACGCTTGTTTCCATTGAAATGTCATCAGATCGTGATCGGCATCGGTACTTTGTGTACCATTCAAGGTAACGACTTCACCGACACTGACAATTAAATCCGAACCAGCATTAGCAACAGGCGCTGTGTTGAATTTCAACACTACCGGCTTGTCTGTTTTGGTTTCTGGTGCGGTGGCGTGTGTTGTTGTACTTTTTTGATCACTACAGGCGCTGACAAATAGAACCAGTGCCAATGCACTGCTCGTTAGTAATAATTTTGGCATATTGTTTTGTTTCAATAGCACGAGGCTTATCTCCCTTAGGTCGTTTCCAAAATTCAATGATTCTCAGCTTAACATTAGTTATATCGCGTTTACGATTTAGCGTTAAGCGGAACTCCTCCCGATGTACATTCATTGTACTTTTTCCACACCAGTTTGCATGCGGTATATGATAGGTGCTCTGTGATTGGTTTTGTTTTTATTGTTACCAGGGATAATCACCTATCAAGTTGGTCCATCTCAATGTTTAACAAGAAATTGTTATTGATATTAATGCATAAATCAACCGTTATTTTTTGAGCAGAATTTTTTATAAGTTATTAAGGTTTTAGCGGTTTTTCGAAAAAAGTTGGATTCAAAGGGAACGTGTTGTTTCAATTTTTTAGGTTGAGATAGCTGCGGTTGCATGCAAATTGTGTAATTGTGTTTTTATTTGCCGGCTGAAACGAAAAACGGCTGGTATGGGTAACCAGCCGTTTTATTTGGAATTAATAGCTAGAATTAAACCGGATTCAACGCTTGATCGTCTTTATCATCATCCGCAGCGGCTTTGGGCGCACTGGGTGGTTTATCATCAGGTTTCTGAAAATCAGACGGCGGTGAAGGCGGATCTCCTCGCATAATCTGCGCAACCTGATCACGATCAATGGTTTCGTATTCAATTAAAGCTTTTGCCATGGCATGTAGAATATCGATTTTTTCTTCAAGTATATTTTTTGAGCGAGTGTAATTTTGCTCAATCAATGATTTGATTTCAGCATCGATTTTTTCCGCCGTACTGGCAGCAACGGGTTTTTCTGAATGCCCCTGACCCAGGTAACCGGCACCTTCTTCTTCGGTAAAGGCTAATGGCCCTACGATTGTTGAAAGCCCCCATTTACGCACCATATTGGTGGCTAATTCTGTGGCCCGTTGAATATCGTTAGAGGCACCGGTGGTTACCGCATCTTCACCGAAAATGATTTCTTCGGCCAATCTACCGCCATACAAGCTGGATAGCTGGCTTTCCAATCGGCGTTTACTGTAACTCAAGCGGTCTTCTTCAGGCAGATACATGGTCACACCTAAGGCACGTCCGCGGGGAATTATACTGACTTTATGTACCGGATCATGTTCTGGTACAGACAAGCCCACAATGGCATGACCAGCTTCATGATAGGCGGTGATTTTTTTCTCTTCTTCACTCATCACCATGGATTTACGTTCAGCACCCATCATGATTTTGTCTTTGGCTTTTTCGAAGTCTTCGTTAACTACCACAGCACGGCGATGGCGAGCAGCAAACAAAGCCGCTTCATTTACCAAATTGGCAAGATCTGCACCTGAGAAACCTGGTGTGCCGCGGGCAATGGATGTTGCATCAATTTCTTCTGCACAAGGCACCTTACGCATATGCACTTTAAGAATTTGTTCACGTCCGCGAATGTCTGGTAATGGCACAGTGACTTGTCGATCAAATCGTCCTGGGCGAAGTAGGGCGTTATCAAGTACATCCGGGCGGTTGGTGGCCGCTATGACGACGATACCTTCGTTACCTTCGAAGCCATCCATTTCAACCAGTAGCTGATTTAAAGTTTGTTCGCGTTCATCGTTACCGCCGCCGATACCGCTACCACGTTTGCGGCCGACAGCGTCAATCTCATCGATGAATACAATACAGGGTGCTTGTTTTTTTGCTTCCACAAACAAGTCTCTCACCCGGGAAGCACCTACACCCACAAACATTTCCACAAAGTCTGAACCGGATATGGAAAAGAAGGGTACACCGGCTTCACCAGCAATGGCTTTCGCCAGTAAGGTTTTACCGGTACCCGGATTACCAACCATCAGTATACCGCGAGGAATGCGTCCACCAACACGTGTGAAGTGGCTGGCGTCTTTGAGGAAATCCACAATTTCGCCCACTTCTTCTTTGGCTTCTTCAACACCGGCGACATCTGCAAATTTAATTTTAACCTGGCCGGCTTCAAAGGTTTTTGCCTTTGCTTTGCCAAATTTAAACGCGCCACCAGCGCCACCACCACCGCCTTGACTGCGGCGCATGAAATAAACCCAGACACCAATTAGAACAATAAAGGGCAACCAGGAAACAAATACCGAACTCATGAAGGAGGGCTTTTCGATGGGAGCTGCGGTTATTTCCACATTATTCTGAATCAGGTCGCCCATTAAGCCTGGGTCATTGGGTGCATCAGTACGAAAGGGTTCATTATTCGTACCCATGCCGTAAATAGTATTGCCATCAATAAATACTTTTGTGACTTGATGTTCGTTTACTTTGTGTAAAAACTCTGAATAAGGAATGTTAAATCTGGGGTCCACTTTGTTACTTGAAGAGATGGCGGCAAAGATAATCAGTGCGACACCAAATGCTATGACGCCCATCAGCATTTTCACGTGCATGGAAATTCCTCCAATTGATAAATTCGGTATAACAAGGCAAAAAGAAAAATCCTAATCACCTCATATCCTAAATATTGTTAATAATGTCAAACAGAATAATTTCAAGTCGTTACGCTTACATTGGGAGAATGTGATGCTTTTGTGAGCGGTTAGCAGTGCTGGTGCGACCAAAACATCTGTTCATGCTACATGTAAAGCAATAACTGAGCCTGTCTGTGAACGTGATTAAAGCGTTAGCGGTGAAAATAAAAAAAGGCAAATACTACTCAGTATTTGCCTTTTTTGTCATCAAATAAAAATCAAGCTTAAGCTGGTTTTACATTTGATGGTGTTTCATTGTCAGAATCACTAATGCTTTCAGATTTTTGTGTAGTATCTGAAGCGCCAGTTTCAGCTTCTGATTCGGCTGGTGCAGGTTTTAATGTTTTGGAAATGGCATCAAACGCTTTGTTTTGTGCACTTCCCAGTTCATACAGCTTAATTCCTGTATCCAACAAAGTTTGGAACAGACTTGGAATGCTGTAAACCACATAACAAACCCAACCTACGATCGGTAATGCAACGATCGTGGCAAAAATTCCGTTGAAACCAATAGCTGTCAAAATGTCGACGACGCCAATCAGTATAGCTAACGGAATTAACAACAAGCTGCCGAAGTAGAACGCTAGAACGAAAGTGAAAAACACAATGATAATGAACTGCAAAAATTTAGCTAATCCAAAATTTACTTTATCCATGGCTGTTTCTTCTTTCTAGTCTCTGTTACGTTAGTAAAATCGTCTACTTTGTATTACATATCTACTGGCATATGTCCTACTCAGTGTCAGCTGTAAACGGAATTTATTCAATTTAAATGCTACGTCGTTTTTCTAATCGCTAACATACAGCTATATATGATATGTTAAGATTTTTCCTGCCGATATAACGTTTGTTAAAATAAAATCCGCTCATAAACGAACACCTGTTAAGTGTTTCATCCTCCCTTAGACGATGACATAGATGTCAATGGTATTAAAGCCTCCCTCAGTATAAATAAGGTTTGTAGCGATACCGTTCACTTATTGAGCTTCGGACAATTGCCCGTACATATGCTTTCCAGGCAGACGCATGAAAAGCAACTCTGGATTATAAGTCACTCCTATGGCTATGCCAAATTATTTATAAGCTTATGAATTCCCAGGAAAATTCTATGGAGAATTTGTTTGTTAAATCAACTATTGAGATAGGCTTATAGTGCAAATGATAACTGCAAATTTGAGTTATCTTCTGCATCTTGATAAGTTTTCACCAACAGAGATTTCAACGATTCGTGATTATTTATAAATTAAAAGTAATCTTAATTCTTTATTGTATGTTTTCAGTGCGAATCTAATTAAGATAACAATGAGCAGCGCTTTAATTAGATGATCGAGAGGCGCCAGCTCCTGATTACGATGCAATACGCATCAGCACTGTATTCAGTGGTTGTGAAATAAACTTGAACTGATTGTTATGAGATTTGTTAGCTAATTTGTTCATCCTAAAAAATGTGAGGTGAGTTTTGTTTAGTCTTGTTGCATCGATTATTGGCGTTTTGGTGTTTGTTATTTTAATTTTGTTTATTTATCGCGCTAAAAAAGATCATGCAGCCGCCTGCAATGTTTTGTTCGCCAAATATACTTTCCCTAAATTACCCAAAAAGCGACAGTCTTTAGTTCATGATACAGCCAAGGATATGGTTTTTGCGTCAGATACCAAGCTGCGTGGTTTTGCCAACGATGTTGAGCGTTATGGTTGGTATGCAGTGGCGATGGATGCATTAGGCATCGAATCAAAAGTGCCGGATAATCCGTCGTGGTATAAAGTGAAGAATCCATATGTGGCGATTCAACCAGGGAATCGGATGCTACGTTCCTTGAGTGCAACATTAAATAAACAATATGGTGTAAACATTAGTGTGAGTGCAGAAAAAAAGACGAATGAATCGACAATGGAAGATAGTGCTTAGAGAAATAATTTAATTATTTTGCTGCTTAATCATGCGTTAATTTTAATTACTGTATTCTGATAATATAATTTATTTAAAATACGTTTTACTCTTATATAGCAGTGTTTTTGTCATCCCACCTTATAGCGACTTTCTATATGCGCATCAATTTAAATTAATTATTTTTCCCTATGTATATATCAAATTACTTTTGGTTGCACAGTTAAAAACATAGTACTACAGTTAGTTATAACGAACTGAAAAATATTCAACAAAAAGAATTAAAAAGAAGAATACATCGTGGGGGCGGTGAAGTTCGGGGTTGGTTGCTTCGACAAACTTAATGTTTATCGAAGCAACCCTTTATAAGTAAAACCAAGTTATGGTCATTTCTCTAACATTACAATTCAAATTTCAGATGTCAATCTGAATCCTAGCTGAAAATCTCAAACTTTTATTGAATAGATTAACTTGCCTCTAAACAAAAAGCAGGTTTCCGGCAATTACGGTGTCAATTATCTTGCTGCTTTTTGTTTAGAGGAAATTAGATTAAACTTAAATCGCATATTTTCGTATACGATAAAGTAAAGTATCACGTGTTAAACCCAATAGACGCGCGGCACCACTCCGATTACCTTTGGATTTTTCCAGTGCCTGTTGAATTAAATCAATTTCAACATCTTCCAAACATAATCCTTCATCAGGTAACTGAATATCTTTTGAATGATTAGTGGGTTGTTTACGCATTTCGGCTGGAAGATTTTGACTATCGATGAGCGTGCCAGCGCATAAAATCGCCATTCTTTCCACAAAGTTTTTCAATTCGCGAACATTGCCTGGCCAATGATATTGCTTTAATTGCTTGCGTGCCTCAGAGCTAAACTGAATTTCAGCCAGTTGGTGATGACTGGCGAAAAAACGACTGTAATAATCCAGTAGTAACAAACAATCGTTACCGCGCTCACGTAAAGAAGGCAACTTGATTGGGATGACATTTAAGCGGTAGTATAAATCCTGACGAAATTTACCTTCATCAACTAATCGTAAAAGATCACGATTAGTGGCGGCCACAATTCGCACATTAGCGGTGACTTTTTCAGCACTGCCCAGCGCCTGATATTCTCCGCTCTCCAAAAAACGTAAAAACTTGGCTTGTATGGACATCGGCAATTCGCCAATTTCATCTAAAAAAAGTGTACCACCATTCGCGGCATCAATACGGCCGGGTTTATGGCTATCGGCGCCGGTAAATGCGCCTTTTTTGTGGCCGAATAGTTCGGATTCAACCAGATTTTCCGGTAAAGCTGCGCAGTTAATGCAATGAAATTTTTCAGCATTACGCTGACTATATTGGTGTAAGGCTTTAGCAATATGTTCTTTGCCTGTGCCGCTTTCGCCAAGAATTAACACGCTTGCATTGGTTGCCGCAATAATTTTTACAGAATTAAATACATTGCAAAATTCGGCGGACTCTCCAATAAATTGATCAGTGTGTATGAGCATGAGAAATCTCCCCTCCCCAGTGTAGATAACGATGCGCATCGGGTTGAATAACAAAAAATAAACTCGTTAAGCCGATAATTATAAGAATTGATCCCATGCCTTGCTTTAATTCAGGGATTCTAGCCAGCCTGGCGATGGATGCCGATAACATGCCTGCGAAAAATACCGTTGGCAACGTACCAAGGCCAAATGACATCATCATGAAAGCGGATTGACTGGCGCTGCCCGATGATGCACTCCAAATCAATGTGGAATACACTAATCCACAAGGTAACCAGCCCCAAACAATGCCAAATGCCAACGCATGTTTGAGTGATTTAACTGGTAATAATCGACGACCATAGGGTTCAACGATTTGCCATACCGGTTTGCCGATCTTTTCTATTACAATATATTTGGGAAACCAGCCAGCCAGGTATAAACCCATAAGTAATAATGCGGTTGCTGCACAGGTTTCCAGGATAAAATGCCCGATTTCCGGGCTCAGTTTAGTCAAATAACCACTGAGCCCACCCAGTATGGCGCCGATTACCGTATAACTGAGAATTCTCCCCAAGTTATAACTTAATAAATAAGGCATAATTTTTTTTCGGTCTTTTTGAATTGCCGGCGGTAGACTAAACGTTAATGCACCGACAATTCCACTACACATACCGAGGCAATGGAGTGTGCTTAAAGCACCGATAAAAAAAGCAATAACAAACGAAAACTCATTCATTTGATTTCGATAATCCTGTTACAACTGATAAAGCGAAATGACAGGTGTCAGTTTTGATTTGGCGGAAGGTAAGATAAAATAGTTTTGCCATTGTTGTGAAAACAATGGCAAAACGAAACGCAACAAAACACACGTGAAGAGAAAACTCCCAATTCACACAAACTAATCAGCAAGCGTGGTGCCAAAGCCTATATCCGTCTCATAATCAAAAGCATAAAGGAGATAATGTGGTTTCACAGAGTTTGTTATTGGTTTTATTAAGTTAAATAACCGATTTAAATTGGTCATTTAACCTGTTTTGCCATTTAAAAAAGCTTGTATTAAACCCTGTGAACGCCATTATCAATTCATGACTAAACTTTCATTACTCCATCAATTTCAAATTCACAATCTATTGCATTCGATTTTACTGGTGCTTGCCATGCTTGGTTTGCTTATGATTGTCGGCTACTTGTACGCGGGTGGGTTGGGAATTATTGCAGCACTCAGTTTGGGCATTTCTGTTTTTGCATTAACACCCAAAATGTCTCCCAAGCTCATCTTGTCGCTTTATAAAGCACAAGTCCTACCCATCAACAGCGCACCAGCGCTTTACGAAATGCTTGTTTACCTGGCCAATAAAGCTGAGTTAAAAGAGGTACCAGTACTTTATTATTTACCTTCGCAAGTACCAAACTCCTTTACACTCGGGTCTCAGTCGAATGCCAGTATTGTGCTTAGTGATGGTCTATTACGAACGTTAACTGGACGTGAAATGTTAAGTGTGCTTGCACATGAAATTAGTCATTTGTCAAACAATGATTTGTGGGTTATGAATTTGGCTGATGTGATTGCCAGAGTAACTTCAGTTTTAGCCTTGTTCGGCTTTTTACTACTCCTGTTTTATTTACCTCTGTTTCTGGTTTCAGGTGTGAGTTTTCCCTGGTTGTTGATTTTAGTTTTATTAATTGCACCTAATTTAAGTGCACTTTTACAGCTGGCTTTATCGAGAACACGAGAATTTGATGCAGATCAAAAAGCGGCAGAGTTAACTGGTGACCCTCTTAGCCTGGCCTCCGCATTAAATAAAATTGAACAGTTTGAAAGTCACTGGTTAAGACGTGTGTTTACCCCAAATTATAAAGTGGCGCAGCCATCTCTATTGCGGACACATCCATCCAGCGAAACAAGAATTGAACGATTAACAAAGCTGGCACAGGAAGCGCAATTCCATGCGCCTCAATACGAAGATTTTCAGCCTGAAATTGTCAAATATCGGGTGGTTCAAAAACCACGCAGAAGACTGCATGGTTTGTGGTATTGAAGTGTTGGATTATTGTCAATCAATGAAAAATTTCTTTGGAAAAGAGAAAAACTATTTCAAATCACTTTGTTCCTGATTTTTCATCATTTCAGCCATTGCCACAGGTACAACCACTAACATGTGGCCATCCACACCAATGACTCTGACTTTGGTACCAGCAGCGGCATCCGGGCCTTTTAAGCTCCAGTGAAAACCATCAATTTCCATGTCGCCAAACCCTGTTTGAATAGGGCGTTCCAGTTCAAATTCTTTGCCTTTCATTTCATGTGCAGTGAATTCGCCACTTTCTGTTAGCGCGGCTTTGCGGCGTGCAATGATTTTGGAAAAAATCAGAGTTAATACCAATGTAATACTGGCAAAAACACCCAGTTGCATTTGCCAGCTGGTTTCAGGATCAATCAGAAATATGGCACCAACTATACCTGATGCAATAGCCATAGAGGCAAAAACACCAGCGGGTACCATGCCTTCGATGACAACCAGAACTAAACCCAATGCCCACCAATGCCAAAACTCAAACTGAATCATTTTTTATTCCCGATTAAAACACTGAGAAGAAAGCTATCAACTAATGAAGCCTGTTTCAAGTCAGTTGGCCCATATAGCTTCGCATCTGAGCAATCAATTTACCCTGAATTCTGACACGCTGTGCTGCATATTTAAGCGCCTGCATACTGGTATTTTCAGGATGTAAAATTACGCTGTTGTTTTTTTTATCGAAACGTTTGAGCGTCACTTCGTTTTCGTCAATTAAGGCGACGATGATATCACCAATATTCGCCGTTTCAGCTTTTTCAATAATCACAAAATCTCCATCAAGAATGCCAGCGTCGATCATGGAATCACCCGTGACTTGTAATACAAAACAAGGGCGATTACTGCGTAAACAGGCCGGAACCGGCAGGGTTTCTGGATTTTCGATGGCCTCAATGGGTAAACCCGCAGCGATTTTTCCCAGAAAAGGCAAATGATTTTCATCTTGTTTTGTTAAATGATTTAGCTGAACTCCTCGCTGTTTACCGTTTAGTGGCAGCAATAAGTCTGCTTCAATCAGTGCCTGAATGTGTTTATGCAGAGAACCCCGGCTTTTCAATTTCAGTGACTGACACAGTTCATCCAGCGTCGGTGCATAATCGTTATCAGAAAAATGCTCCAGTAAGTGCTGATATATTTCCTGTTGTCTCCGGGTAAGTGTTTTTTGCTGATAATTCACTTTTGCTCGCGCTATCTTTTGAATGGGCTTTGTTCTATATTAAGGGAGAACCAATGGAGAACATGAGTAAAGTATGCAACAAGCCACGAAAAATTTCCAGGCAGAATCAGATCGGGTAGCCAATCTGGTTAAGCAACTTAAACAGAAATATCGTACGCGTATTACCGGTGAATTTATTTTACCGGCGAAAACCGCAAAATTTGCAGATTTCCCGAACAATCTCGATGCGCGCATTGTGCAGGCACTGAAACAAAAAAATATTCAGCAACTTTATTCGCATCAACGACAGGCTTGGGATGCTATTACTGAAAATAAACATACCGTACTGGTAACACCAACCGCCAGTGGCAAAACGCTGTGTTATAACCTTCCCGTATTACAAAGTGCGTTACAAGATAAAAGCAAAGCCTTGTATTTGTTTCCTACCAAAGCATTATCGCAGGATCAACAGGCAGAAATTTTGTCCATGAATCAACACGCCGAGCTAGGTGTACGGGTATCAACCTTTGATGGAGATACGCCTGGTGATGCGCGCAAAGCTGTGCGCATGCACGGTGATATTGTTATCAGTAATCCAGACATGCTGCATCAAGGTATTTTACCGCACCACACCAAGTGGGCACAGTTTTTTGAAAACCTGAAATATATTGTCATTGACGAAATGCACATTTACCGCGGTGTTTTCGGATCACACATGGCTAATGTATTGCGACGCTTGCAACGCGTTTGTGCATTTTATGGTGTGCGACCGGTGTTTGTTTTTTGCTCGGCTACCATTGCCAATCCTGCTCAACTGGCTGAACAATTGTGTGGTGAAAAGGTTTTTGCCATAACTGAAAGTGGTGCGCCACAAGGTAAAAAACATTTATTGTTCTGGAATCCACCGGTGGTGAATCAGGACCTGGGTTTACGTGCTTCGGCGCGTTCACAAAGCACTCGTTTGGCACGCATGGCGGTGAAACGTGGTTTAAAAAATATCGTATTCGCCCAATCGCGCATTATGGTGGAAGTGATCACCAAATACATGAAAGATGTGTTCGATAAAGACCCACGTAAACCACCTCGTGTGCATGCTTATCGTGGTGGCTATTTACCTAATCAACGTCGCAGTACAGAAAAAAAAATGCGCAGCGGGCAAATTGATTGTGTGGTTTCCACTTCGGCGCTAGAGTTGGGTGTAGACATTGGCGCGCTGGATATTTGTATCCTCAACGGCTATCCAGGTTCTATCGCAGGCACTTGGCAGCGATTAGGTAGAGCAGGGCGACGCAATCAATCAGCATTGGGTGTGCTCATTGCTAACAGCACAGCGCTGGATCAATACATCATTCAACATCCCGAATATTTTATGGGCGGCTCACCGGAGCACGCACGAATTGATCCTGATCAGTTGCTCATTTTGCTTGATCATGTTCGTTGTGCCGCGTTTGAATTGCCGTTTAAAGACGGCGAGACTTTTGGTAATAATGATCTGCAAGAATTTTTACATTATTTACAGGAAGAAGGCCTGTTGCATCACGAAAGTAATCAATGGCACTGGATTACCGATGCTTACCCGGCCAATTCGGTAAGCCTGCGCTCGGTGGCAGAAGGCAATTTTGTGGTTATTGATACCACCGGCGGTAAACAGGAAGTGATCGCAGAAGTGGATTACCACGGTGCGGCAGAAACTATTTATGAAGGCGCCATTTATTTAATTCAAGCCGAACCCTGGCAGGTGGAAAAACTGGACTGGACCGGGCGAAAAGCATTTGTTACCCATACCGATGCGGATTACTACACTGATGCTATTGATTACACCAAATTAAAAATACTTTCAGATTTCCAAAATGAGTTGAACGACAGCAGTCAGGTAGCGCAAGGTGAAGTACATCTGGTAAAACGTATCGCCGGTTATAAAAAAATTCGGTATTACACTCATGAGAATGTAGGTTTTGGCAAAGTCAATTTACCCGACCAGGAAATGCATACAACCGCCGCCTGGTGGCAATTACGCAGTAAAGTTTTAGAGCAACATTTTTCCAGTCGTTGGCAGGCCTTAGATGGTTTTCTGGGTGCCGCTTATGCCATGCATCATGTGGCGGCATTGATGTGTATGTCTGAAGCGCGAGATATTGGTCGCGCCGTGGGCAATGGCGATGCACAGTGGTTTGCCACCGTCGGCAATAAAGGGCGGGGTAGTGCCAAAGCATTTAATGGTGACAATGTGGATGTGGAAAGCGGCCGGTTTAATCCCACGGTTTTTTTGTATGACAATTTTCCAGGTGGCTTGGGCATCTCTTCCAACTTGTTTGAACAACGTCAGGCGATTGTGGAAAACGCATTTAATATGGTGAATGGCTGTACTTGTGAACACGGTTGCCCGGCTTGTGTTGGGCCCATCATTCAAGCGGTAGAAAATCCAGAAGCATCGCCAAAAACCTCAGCAGTTAATGTGTTGCGCTTGTTTAAAAATCAGGAAAAGACAGCGAATGAGTTTATTGAGTCAGCGCTTGACGCAACTGCGTAAGCAGGCGGGACAACAAGTTATTGAGCAGCGAAAAACGTCTGCTGAGCGCAATTTGGCAGAGCGATTAAAGCATGCGCAGGTTTCGCAGCAATCTCTGGCATCACAAAAAATTACAGACCAACAACTGGCCGATGCATTGGGTGCAAAAGTGTTGGCAGAGGGCGTAATTTATCTGAGGCAACAACAAAATCTAAACAAGATACACGGATCTTATGACGCTTCTCAGTTGATAGGTTATCTTGCGCAATGGCCGGAACCGTTACCCGATAAACATCCACAGAGTTTACTGTTTATTGATACTGAAACCACCGGTTTATCCGGCGGTACGGGCACCATCGCATTTTTATTAGGTGTGTCGGAAATTCAAGGACAAACGCTGATCAATCATCAGTTATTACTGAATGGTTTTCAGGGTGAAAAAGCCCTATTGCAATGGTTTAATGAAAAGCTGGCGAATAAATCCAGCTTGGTCAGTTATAACGGTAAAAGTTTTGATGTTCCTTTATTGGTGAGTCGATTTCGACTACACGGCATGGCGAGTCCTTTATTAACGCTACATCATGTGGATTTATTGCATTGGATGCGGCGTATGTATCAAAAATACTGGCCAGATTGTCGTTTGCAAACCGCAGAACAATATTGTTTACAGTTTTTTCGCAAGGACGATTTACCAGGCTCTGAAGCGCCAGAAGTGTGGACTGAATTGATTCGTTTTGGCCGCGTAGAACGTTTAACAGCGTTGTGCCGGCATCATTGTTGGGATGTTTTGTCGTTGATTGCGCTGCTGGATTTTGCGGCAAAGCAGGTGAGTTGCCATAGTGAACAAGAGTTTAATGTGTTTGCCACGGCAAACTTTTTGGTGAAACAAAAGCGGACGCTACATGCGAAGTTGTTGCTGGAGCGCAATCAGCAAAGTCTTTGTTCGAGTGGACTATATTTGCTGGCGATGATTTATCGACGTGAAAAAAACTGGTCACAAGCATTAAGTCATCTGGAAACACTGGCTGAACAGGCCTTTGAACCTGCATTGGAAGCGCTGGCTAAATATTATGAGCATAAAGAAAAGGACTATGAAACTGCACTGGTGCTGACTCGAAATATGATAAATCTGTCATCACGGTTAAAACATGAAAAGCGTTTACTGCGGTTGCAAAGGAAATCTGTAGCGAAAAAGGTGGATGCGCTACGCTTATCCACCCTACGATCTTGATTTTGCGTTTTGCGTTTTGCGTTTTGCGTTTTGCGTTTTGCGTTTTGCGTTTGGGTGGATATATCCGCAGGGTACAAGGGTGGATAAGCGCAGCGCATCCACCAGAGAACTAAGTGAATAGAAATGTAACCATCACATCTTTTTAATTGCGCCCATGTTTTGTGTGCTCCAATTAGATGTTGTCACATTTCTTCAAAACCACCCCACACTCCATATGATTCGTATAAGGAAACTGGTCAAACAAGGCAAATTGCGTTATCTCATGTTCAGGTAAGTGGCGAATATTATCTAACATGGTGTGAGGATTACAGGAAATGTAAATTATGGTATCGAAACGTGAGACCAGTTGAACGGTTTTTTCATCCAGTCCAGCACGTGGCGGATCTACAAATACAGTGTTAAACGCATATTCTTGTAGATTAATATCTGCCAGGCGGCGAAATTCCCGTTCACCATTCAACGCCTGAGTGACTTCTTCACTGGACAGTCGCACAATTTTTACATTACCAATTTGATTAGACTCAAGATTAACCAAAGCCGAGCGAACGGACGATTTGGCAATTTCTGTGGCGAGCACTTTATTAAAATTCTGTGACAATGGAATAGTGAAATTGCCGTTACCACAATACAATTCCAACAAATCACCTTCACTGTTTTTACTGTGCTGTACAGCCCAGCTCAGCATTTTTTCACAGACTTTCGCGTTGGGTTGAGTAAAACTGTTTTCAATTTGCTGGTAGCAGAAAGTTTTGTTTAAAACCTCGAGTTTTTCTATCACATAATCGTCACCCAGTAGCAGTTTTTGTTTTCGGGATCGACCAATAATATTAATGCTAAACTTTTCTCGTAATGGTTCTGCAGCCGCCAGCCATTCTTCATCCAGTTTTTTGTGATAAATTAAAGTCACCAGCATGTCGCCATTGAGTGTATTTAAAAAATCAATCTGGAATAATCGATGTTTCAGGATTTGTTCGGCTTCCAGTGTTTTCAACAAAGGTTGCATTAAATCACTGATTGCCTGACTGGCTTGTGGAAAATTCTTTATTTCAACCGGCTTTCCCTGATCAAACATCACATAGGATAGTTGATCACCTTCATGCCAGATTTTAAATTCAGCTCGTAGACGATAATGTGTCGGTTCAGATGCATAAATTTCCAGTTTCGGGGTGTTAACATCTGAAAAAAGGCTGATTAAGGTCTGTGATTTTTGTTCCAGCAAAGACTGATATTGCTCTGGGTGAATTTCAAACATGGATTGTAACTACTTCCGATTGAAGCCAATGACCATTGGCGATGATTTTAAAATTGTGTAAGATCGATACCTGTAGTGTTTGAGATTTAGGACTAATTATATGCCCCATTTATTCCATGACTGCGTTGAAACTCCTTGCAATAGTCCGGCTATTACGCGTCATTTCGCCTCGCCTAAAGCGCCTACTGTTGGTGTCATGAAGTAAATGGGACGCACACTTAACACCTAATTCTCAAACGCCACGGGTATATTTTAACATTAAATTCCACAAAGGCTGAAAAATGAGTCGTTTTGTCACGCTGGTCTGTCTAATATTGGTTGTTTTTTCTACTGCTTGTAGCCTAAAACCGATAACTAAAGAAACTGTTCGCAGTAATGCTGAGTATCAACTGGAGTTTACCGTGGATAAACCTTATCAACAGGTGTTTGCGGATTTACTGGCCAATACCAAGGCCTGTTATCTCCTAAAGCCAACAAGTAGTGAGCAGTTAACCGTTGATGGTAAACGTAATAACGGTAAAAAATCCGCAAATATTACGGTTGAACACGTCTATGCCATGGCTGAACATGAAGTGTATTTATTGATTGATCTGGTTTCCAACACTGATAACAGCACCGGGGTTGTTGCTTATACTTCGGATTATAGTGCGCGTAAACGGATTAATGCGGTTAAAGCCTGGGCGACGAGTAATGACAAAAGCTGTCAGGTCTAGTGGGTGAGCTATCGTGAGATGAGCTGAATTTACTTCACAAACCGGACAAAGTTGAGGCTGTCCACCGAACGGTAATTGCTTTGTCCCAAGCCCATATCCACATACCAGGCATTGGTTTTTTCATCACCTGCGGTAACATAAGGTGTGGATGACCATAATCCATTTTCCTGTGACGCGGGATTGTCCGGAAAAATTTGCAAATTGATGGGTGGTGTCATGCATTGTCGATCGATTATTGTGTTTAATTCTTTAATATCCGGTAATCGCCAATCTCCACCTTCATTATTGGCAGTGATCAGTGCTTCAGACCAGGTTAATTTAATGGGTGAACCCACACAGTTTTCCCCATTCCAGCTTTGTCCATAAACACAACGTTGCCAGATTAATTCGGTTAAATTATCTTTTGCTTCACCGCTGACGCTAAAATCAAAATTGGCGATGGAGATGCTTTGAGGTGTTACATTTGGTACACATATTTGAGCGGATGCGTTAACCGCATAAGCCGATAATAAAGTCAGACTGATTGTTTTCAACAATGAAGTAAAGTCAGGATGTTTCATAAATTGTCCGTTTTAACCAGTCGGATATAGTGCAATTCATCTTTCCGGCACTGTCGAACATGGTTTTGAGTGACCAGGCCAAAATGAACACACCAAGCCGTTTCAAAAAGCGCAGATACCGGAGTTGCTGTCCAGTAGATTAATGGATGCGTGTCTTTAAAAAATTGCAGATTGGTCACGGTATTGTTTTGTTGGTTGTCGTAATCGTCAGGTTCAAAGTCCATAATGGAAAGTAGCTCGTTAACTCGGGGCAGTCGCCAGTTTCCAGCGCCACACAAATTGTTCTGATTAACGCTTTTGACATATTCACTGGTATTACAGCGCGTGATATCGCATGTATTACCAATACTGACACCGGTGCCGTCTGTGCTATCAGCACCATCAAAACCTGCATCGCCGCCGTTAACGCTGCTAATTTCGTTATACCAGGTAAACAGGCTATTATCTGTGTCACCATTGCTGATTAATTTGGCTTGCCAGATTAATTGAGTATTAGAATCCCTTACACACGCCCACTCAGTTGCGGTATCTGTTAATAAATCTCCGTTGGCATCCAGTTTTTGGTAGCGGTTATAGCGTGCCACATCAAGGTCAATACCATCTTGATTTGGGAAGTCACTTGCGTCAATGGAATCGCAGCCAATCGTGCCTTTTTCGGCGTCGTAGCAATTAGCCACACCAGTATCGTTAATCGCGCCGCTATTAATGCCTGAATCATAAATGAGTAAATTAAGAATATTTTGTGTGCCGTGGATAACACCGTTATCTGCCGATAATAATTTAAAAACCAGTGACTCTTCGCCTTCAGGAATGGCATCGGCAAGCACGGTTAATTCAAATGATTTTTGCTCAAATGTGGCAGGAATAATTATGCTGCCGGTTAATTCCCGATTAACAGTATTCACATCTTCAAGATCCGGTATTATACCAATTTCACCCGTTTCTAATTCTTCAACCGGCGTATAGGTGATTTCATATTGCACTTCGATTGGCCTATCGCTGGGATCACTTTCAATGACCAGGTTGAGATTTATTCCACCGTCAGTTTCGAATATTGCGGCATCAATTGAGTCGTCTTTGTTGGGTTTATAACCGGGTGCAGAAAGGGTAATCACTGGAATATCGTCTTCATCAATGATTTGAACATCAATAACAAAAACACTTAAATCTGCGCCAATATCATTACTAAGAAATAGACTAATGATTTCATCATCTTCTTTTAGTCGATCATTTATTATGGTGATGGGTATGGAGGCAGTCGTGGCAAAAGCCGGTATTTTTACAGTGCCGCGTGTTGAGAGTCCGGTTGGATCACCCTCGATTGGTAGCAAAAAATCATTATTAAGCGATGCTGTACTAAAAGGTGAAGGTCTGAGTTCGTATTGAAAGGTGACATCCGTATTTACAGCTTCCGAAAGTGTGGCTTGAATGTGAATTTCATGACCGGCTTCTGATACTTTGAATCCTGCGCCAGTTTGATCGCTTAAAGAAAAACTGATGCTAGGTGCCGCATTAGCTATGGATATTTGCAGGAAAAAAGCCAGCGTCAGTACAAAAGCCGACGCTAAAATAGAATTAGTTTTATTCACCACGTTTGAATTCATGCATTATCACAATAAAGGTAAACTGTTTATTATAATGGAAATCAATCATTCAAATGTCGAAATTTTGCCAAGTATATAACAGTTTTTCATTAATATTTTGATTTCAACGCCATTGATTGGTTTCATAATCGCCAGAAAAAGTAAAAAATGTCAGTTTTACAAAAACTATTCCGACTTATATCCTTATATATAGTCACAACAAATGAAATAAAATTAAATTTTTAATATTTGTTGTCGAATAACTAAAAGATAGGTGATTTTTTAAGATCGGTATGAAATCTGATTGTTTTTTGTTTGATTACTGTGTAATTCTCGCTGAATTGTGAACCGGCTCTCAGGCAAATGTTCAAAATTCAGCTAATTTATACAGAAATTGAATAACTTGACGATAGGCTGGTATTGAACTATTAATTTTTAGGTTTTAAGCTTAACGCTAAGTAGGTAATGTGGTGTTAAAGTTGTTCTTGAAACAATTTTTTATAAATTGAAACAACACCCGAGTAATTTATTGGCAATACAGGAGATGTGCCGTATGAAATTGTTTAAATCATTAATCGCTGGTGCTGTGTTATCGGTAGCAGCAGGCTCAGCGACGGCATTGGAAGATTTTGATCCGAGTGCAATTGCCAATCAAGCAACTCTTGATGCGTTAACTGAAGATTTTGGTGCAGCGTTAAGTTACAAAGCCATCACACCCGCTGAACCTTTGGGATTGATTGGTATTGACCTTGGTTTGGAAATATCTGCAACCAGTTTGGAAACTGCAGATGTATGGGGTGATGCTCTGGGTGATAACGATCTTGGTACTCTGGTATTACCGAAATTGCATATACACAAAGGTTTACCCTTTGGTATCGATTTGGGTGCTGTGTATTCACAAGTACCAACTACAGACATTCAATACATGGGTGGCGAAATTCGTTACAGCTTCATCAGCGGCAACCTCGCTATTCCTGCAATAGCTGTGCGAGGTACATATACGCAATTGATTGGTATTGATGAACTGGAATTTACCACTAAAGGTCTTGAGTTAACTGTCTCAAAAGGTTTTTTGATGCTGACACCTTATGCAGGTATCGGTCAAATTTGGGTTGATGGTGATTTTGATTATGATCCGATTGCCGGGCAGACAGTTGATGACATTAATCTGAGTAGCGATGCCCAACTATTTAAATGGTTTGTGGGCTTGAATATCAATTTGGGTTTAATGAATATCGTTGCGGAAGTTGATACAACAGGTGATGCCATGACATACAGTGGCAAGTTGGGGTTCCGTTTCTAATACATTCATTTTCAATTCAGTTTAAAAACCCCGTTTGTTCGCATGCGGGGTTTTTTTGTGGAGATTTTGAACTCAAAATTGAGTATTCTAGGGTAAAACACGTCTAATTTTATTGATGGATCATTGAGAATTGGCGGGATTTGTTATACTGCCTGGAAAAGTTTGTTATTTATCTTTCTTTATATAACTAAACCGGGAAACCTTATTCAGTGCAGCGTAAATATTTAAGAGAGTGCCTGTATTCGCCATTCATTCCACAAGTTTTATTTACCGCCTTGTGTCTTTTTATCTCTCAATCACTTTGGGCTGAAGCTCAGTCGTCTAAGACTTATTTACAAGCATTAAAAAATTCGAAAAGCATTTCTAATACAAACAAAGACATTGTACCCGGCGAATTATTGGTTAAATTGCGAAAAAATTCAGCAGGTGTAAGACAAAAACCATCCCGTTATAAACCTCGATTAAAATCACGCCTACAGTCATTAGGTATCGAGCATTGGAAACTCGAAGCAGACCAGGATATTAACGAAGCGATTGCCGCATTGCGTGCAGATCCCGCTGTTGAAATTGTCGAACCCAATATTCGTCGTTACCCAAGGGCCAGTGCCAATGAAAGCGATAACATTAATAGCATTGCGAGATTGCAACAAGTTAAGCTGGACGAGCTGTGGAACATACCTGTCGTTAGCGAACGTTTAAGCAATAAAGTCCGGGTTGCTGTCATTGATGATGCGTTTAATGTCAATCATGATGATCTTAATGCAAATATTGTCGATGCCTATGATGCGGTCACCGGTGACAACGATCCTAGCCCTGAAACCTGTCGTGACGTATCAAGCGGAGAAGAATTTTTAGAAAATCATGGTACCCAGGTGTTAGGTGTTTTGGGTGCGGTTTCCAACAATGGTATTGGTATAAACGGTGCGGCCGATAATGCGGAGATAATTCCTATTCGAATTGGTTGCAACTATACCCTGGCGGCAGAATTGCGTGCGTTTGAATACGCGGTTTCAAAGAATGTAGACATTATTAGTGTCAGTTGGGGTGGGGCATTGTATTCCGAGTTGGAACGTCAAGCCATTTATGAATTGCAGCAAAAAGATATTCTTGTTGTGGTAGCCGCCGGAAATTACCATTCAAATAATGATCGGGTGCCTGATTACCCATCCGGTATCGATTTGCCCAATATTTTGGTCGTTGCTGCAACGGATGTTGTGAATAACCTGACTGACTGGTCTCAATACGGACCCACATCGGTGGACATCGCCGCACCGGGTGTGAGTTTTGATACTACCCATTTGGCAAATTCCTATACCATTGTCAGCGGTACATCGTTTTCAACGCCTCTGGTTGCAGGTATTGCCGCTTCATTAATGGCTAGAGTGTCTAACGTATCAGTTTTTGATGTGAAAGCAGCATTGATGGCCTCGGCGAATCCTTTTGCTAATGAATTAAGGTCACGGCTGGTTACCGATGGTTTTGTGAATGCAATTGATGCGTTTGATATTCTCAATGGTAACGCAAAACCGGTACCCGTCATTAAAAATGTGACGATTGAAGACTTTTTTGTGGGCAATGCTAATGGTGAAGTGGATCCTGGTGATTCAATCGCCTTAAACATTGAAATCGAAAACCTTGGTATAGGTGCAGAAAGCCTATCAACCGTATTAACAACAAGCGATTCACAAGTTTTTATCTTTTCCGCACCTGAATCGGATACGTCGCTTGCAGGTTATGATGCAGACAATTTTGTTTACGGTACCATCAAAAAACGATTCTCGATGGATTTTGGTAATTCGTTAACCCGTCAGGATATTCCTTTCAGCCTCGTATTAAGTGGTACGTATAACGGTGGCAGAAGCTTCAGTTATACGCGATATTTCACCATTGATACGGGCAGTTTGGAAAATAATATTCCAATTAATGCAGAAATTCGAAAATTCGGTGACGATCAGGATGAAATTCATTACTACCACATCGATTTGGAGCAGGATGAAGCTTATTTAAACGTAGCGCTGTCATCAAATGGCAATTTAGACTTGCTGGTCAAGAAAGGTAATGCGCCGCAATTTGATTATCAAACCTATTGGGATTACGATTCAATTGATGGTGTGGATGAAGACACTGAAGTATCTGCCAACGATATTGACTTGCGATTTGGTGAAGAAAACATTCAAATACGCAATCCAGGATCGGGTACTTATCATATAGTTGTGCTGGTATCCGAACACGATAAAAAAAATAACATCAGCTATACGCTTGTTGCCAGCGTGTCTCCGAAAAAATATTCAGACTGTGCCAGCGGTTGTGGCAGTTTCGGCGCGATGATCAATACAACACTGGCTTTTTTATTTCTGCCTTTACTCATCTGGCGAATAAAGCCTTTCTTGCTTCTAAACAAAAATCAGTCAATAAGAAGTTGCCGGATGCCTGGTCTCGTTTTCAAAGTGTTGCGCGCATGGGAGCGCGCGCATCAAGTACCATGGATGGTTAGGACGTCTTTGAAAACGAGATCAGGCATCCGGCAATTGTGATGTTGCTAATTTTACTGAGTTTTGTTTAGAGGCAATAAGCCCTTTATTGAAATATAATTCAGCGGGTAACTCAATAAAAAGCGCTTTTTCGTGTTGATTCGGTGTGAACCCTATCTAATGCTCTCTTAGAGTAAATTGTCATTAGTATAATCACTGAGTGAGCCTTTTAAATTAAACAGGCGAGATAATTATATGAATGAAGCACATTCTTGCCATAAGAAGCCTAAAAAAACATCGAAAACGCTTTCCAGAACTTTTTTAGAAATTGTACCTGCAACGATAGTTATCTTTTTTCCTGCCACACTGGCTGAGTTTTCCCCTCACACGGCAATCAATCATACGCAAACGGTTTCGGCTCAGCGTATTCCACGCGACGATTTATATGATCAGCAAAAAAATCCATTAAGTGAAATACAACTTGAGCAGGCCTGGGATATAAGTACCGGCTCTGAAGAAATTATCATTGCCATCATTGATGATGCTATTGATATTAATCACCCGGACCTGCGTGACAATATGATGCAGGGTTGGGATTTTGTTGATGGTGATAGCAATCCTTCACCAGGTTCGTGTATTGATCCTCTCACTCAAAACACCGTGTTTGAAGGTCATGGAACAGCCGTAGCCGGTGTTTTAGGTGCAGTTGGTGATAATCTTGTTGGTATAAGTGGTGTGAACTGGCGTGTGAAGATTATGCCGTTGCGCATTGGTTGTCAGTTCAACGCCAATTACGAAGCCCAGGCTGTGGCTTATGCTATTGAGCATGGCGCACACATCATTAACGCAAGCTACGGTGGCCCAGATTCGATTGCACGTAATCAAAAAGTGACTGAGTTACTTGAGCAAGCGACATCACAAGTGCTTTTTGTGACCTCAGCAGGTAATAGTCATGTTGACAATGATGATGTAGCGGTCTATCCCGGTGATATTGCACTGGATAATGTCATGACTGTGGCGGCATCAAGCAATCATCAACTCACAGAATGGTCACAGTATGGTGTAAGCAGTGTCGATGTCGCTGCACCTGGTGTTGATCTTTATACGACACAATTCAATAACAACCCAGTTGAAAAGTATGGACTGGTTTCAGGCTCATCATTTTCAACAGCTGTTGTATCTGGTGTTGCAGCGTTGATATTGGACAGATACCGGGTAAACAACCTGGCGTTACCCAAACCAGCTGACGTTAAAGCCATCTTGCAAGCCAGTGTTACGCCATTAACAAACCAAAATGCGCGATTGAAAACAGATGGTATTGTTAATGCGCGATCTGCACTCGATATATTTCAATCACCAAGACCTGTTATAACACTGGATAAGATCACTTTTGATGATAGCCAGTCACATAATCACAACGCTTGGGTTGATCCACAGGAAAACGGTACCCTGATACTTGAATTAGATAACTATTGGGATGACATTGTTAGTGGTTCTGTTACTTTAAGTACAGCAGACGATGAATTAATCATTAGCAATGCTGTTCAGACCCTATCAGCCATTCAAGCAGGGCAAAAATTTCACTTAAACTTTCCTGTTCAAGCGAAAACGTTTACTGGTCACAAAGATTTTGCTTTTGATTTAGCGATAAACATCGCTGGTGCACGAGAGAATGCAGCGTATCATCGAAAATTTTTACTCGAAACCGGTGTTTTGAAGAATAAAAATGCCATATCGGGAAGAATTCAGCGAGATAATTTTGATGATTATCAATATTACCACCTCAACGTGCCTGAAAATTATGAACGTGTTGCAGTTGAATTGATTTATACACCAGGTGACACTCGTCATCTTGGTATGCTTGCCAGCATGGGTCAGAAACCCTTAATTCACTTTCGCCCATACAATGGCAGAGCTTTTTGGCATCGTGCAGATGTCATTTCTAATCAACAACAAGGTTTTGATCGGCTTGAAATGAAAATTCCAGGTCTACAAGCATCAACATTTAACATTTTACTCTTCAATCAGCCCGAGTTAAGTACAACGAGTGACTTTCAAAGAAATAAAGCCTTCAACCTTAAAGCTTGTTATTACTCTGACTTTGATGGCAATCAAGCACCGATTGTTAACGCAGGCAGTGATCGCATCGTTGAAGCAGGAGAAAGTGTAAGGCTTGAAGGTGAAGTTAGTGACAGTGATGGCAGTATTACTCGCTTTTACTGGAGTGCGAGTAACGATATAGCACTTGATAACACAGATGAGTTAGTAACGGGCTTTATAGCACCAATTACCGGTGAGTTTCGTTTTACTTTGTCAGCCATAGACGATGATTGTAAAAAATCCAGCGATAGTGTTGTCATTAAAGTAAAAAACGACGTGGATCAGTCCTCAGGATTGTTAATTAATCCCAGAAACATCTTTACCGAAGAAAATTCTAATATCTCTGTTCAAATTCAAGCGAATTATCTTGCCCAATCCATCACAGATTTAAACTTGGTAAGCGCACCAGACAGGGTTATTTATGAAAAATCGACGGATAATAACAGTGGAGGTCGTCTTATTTGGCAAAATGCGGGTCCGGTTGGTGATTATATTCTTAAATTCAGTGCAGATATCGATGGCAAAACACTTGTGAGCTCTATTGCAATTAATATTAAAGCACGCGGTGCTACACGTAGTGGTGGAGGTTGCGTATCTATAAAGCAAAACGAATTTGATCCACTTTTTATTCTTTATATTTTAATTTCCTTTCTCTATCTAAGAAAAAAAACGAGAATTAGTACTTAAGCAGGGCTGTTTTAACTGATTATCGTTGCTTGCAACAACATAATCGGATATCAAATGCCTGTTTTGCGCATTTAAGAACCATCTCAGTGAAATTTTTCTCTTCAAACACAGTTGTCACGTGTCAGTTTTAACAATTGAGCCTCAAAAATTTACGAACGCATATAAAAGTTATCGCAAAACTGCCATGCAAAGCGTTCGAACATGTCTATGCACGATGTTTTAGTACAAATACTGATACTTTTTTCTTTAGATCAGGGCAACACGCACAAAAAAAATCAGGATTAACGCAAAGATTGCTGTTATAGGCATCGTTTAATTACAAAAACGCGTTTTGAATTTGCTTTATTACGAATCTTTTTATCCTTCAAGCATGCATTTTTCTTTTTTTGTTAACGACAAAAGCTTTTTTCGGTTGTTTGAACATCAAAAACAGTCTCTCATGATTGCTTTATTGCTTCGAATAAAGAAATTCAATCAATATTTCGTTGTTAGTGCTTTCGAAAACTGATTGCCACTCTGTTTTAACCTTCACTAACAAGTAAAACCGTTTATTGGAATAAAACTTTTTACAATTGAGTTATGAAAAGAAATCAAAACGCATCAATTTTTTGTTAAAAAATCTTTTGAAACGAACAAATTTAGAGTTTTTTAGTGAAAAAAAATGAAAAACAGTGAAAAAGAATTAATATTTGTTGATTTTTGTTGTTGTTTAAAATATAAATTGACTCATCGTCAATTACGAATTTAACTTTCTTTTTCGAAAAATTTTTAAATTCTTTACTAAAAACGAAAAAAATAGAAAATTTTTTTAAAAAAATGCATTTTTTTTTGTTTTAAACAAGAAAACTTTTAAAAAATGACTAAACTATTTTTAGATAGTGACGAAAATGAAATGAAGACGATTTCATAGCAATCATTTTTGTGATTATGTGATATTCGATTTTTGAACCAAGAGAAGGAGCAACTACACATGGCTAAATCGACAAGTAAGAAAAAAGTATCTGCTAAAAAGAAAGCATCTGCTAAGAAGACAACTTCTGCAGCTGCTAAGAAAAAAGTAGCAGCAGCTAAAAAAGCAGCAGCTGCTAAGAAAAAAGCAGCAATGGAAAAGAAACGTGCCGCAGCAGCGAAAAAGAAAGCCGCTGCCGCTAAGAAAAAAGCAGCAGCAGCTAAGAAAAGATCTGCAGCAGCGGCTAAAAAGAAAGTTGCAGCCGCTAAGAGAAAGGCTGTAATGGAAAAGAAACGTGCAGCAGCCGCTAAGAAAAAGGCAGCAGCCGCTAAAAAACGTGAGTTAGAAGCAGCTCGTGCAGCAAAAGCGAAAGTTATTGCTGACAAGAAGAAGCGAGAAGATGCTAAAACTAAAGCTGTAGCGGCATTTGCTGCTAAATGGGATCGTGATTACGATAAAAAAGAAGCAAAAGCAGCTGCAAAACGTAAAAAAACAGCGGGTAAAAAGCGTCGCGCTAAAAAGAAGTCATCAGTAGTGAAGTCTAGCGCTGCGAGTTAAGCGTTTTATCGTAGGAGACAGCATTATTTTCCTGATTTAATGCCTATTTTGCGTTTGAAAGCCGTTATCTGGTTTCAGGTAACGGCTTTTTTCATGTTTTTTCTTTTAAAAAAGAGAAATAGAATAAGAAAAAAGCCTAATCACTCCTCATTTTTTCGATTTTCACTGAATAATTTCTCAATTACTCATATTCTGCGGAAAAATTTCTTTGTTATGTTTGTTTTTTGTAAAATTCGCGAACATGTCTTGTGATTTTAACTATATTTTTAAAGATTAAGTTATCTCTCAACAGGAAAATCATAAAATTTGTGCAATTGCCTATTTGAATATCGAAATTTCGACGTTGAATACGATGATTGAAATTTAATTGCACAAGAATTTCTATATACACGAATTAAATTGTGTTAATTATTGGCTTTTTTCTCTAACAAAGCGCTTTAAAAGAACAAACTGTCGGTAGATTTTACAAAAAATATAGAATCAACCTTACTAAGCAAGAAAACTTCGTTCAAATCACACCATAAAATGGTTGAACATCAACATACTCGCCTGATTTTATACTGCCGGAATCTTGCGCCAAGACAATAAAGCAGTTTGCTTCGCTCATGGAACTCAAAACATGTGAGCCTTGATTACCAGTGGTTTTCACCACATGTTCACCATCGTCATTAATAAATAAAATGCCACGTTGAAAATCTACTCGGCCAGGGCGTTTTTTGAGATTGGAAACTGTTTTAATCCGAATCATATGCGGTTCAGTTTTTGTTTGACCCATTAATTGACGTATGGCTGGTTGTACAAATTGATAAAACGTTACCATGGCAGACACTGGATTACCGGGTAAACCAAAAAAATAAGCGTTATTTACTTTGCCAACCGCTAAAGGACGCCCGGGTTTCATGGCGATTTTCCAAAAATTCACTTCACCAAGATCTTCCAGCGTTTGCTTTACATAATCTGCATCACCGACTGATACACCACCTGTTGTAATTAAAAGGTCTGCTTCATCGGCTGCGGTTTGAAATGCTTGTTGAATTCTTCCTGGATCATCTGGAATGATCCCCATATCCATAATCTCAACGCCGAGATTGCTTAACATGCAATATAAAGTATAACGATTACTATCGTAAATTTGTCCTTGTTGCAGTGTTTCACCAATGCTTCGTAACTCATCACCAGTGGAAAAAAATGCGACACGCAGATTTCGTGAAACTGTTACCTCAGTAATACCCAATGATGCAATCAAACCAATATCCGCAGGTTTAATTGCCGTGCCTTTGTGTAATGCAGGGGCACCAATTTTCAAATCCTCCCCTGCATGGCGAATGTTTTGCCCTTGTTGGTGTGTGGCAGAGAGATGAATGCAGTTATCTTTGACTTCCACATGCTCTTGCATAATGACTGTATCAACACCTTCAGGGAGCATGGCGCCAGTCATGATGCGTACACATTGTCCGTTTTGAATACTGCCTGTAAAGGGTTTTCCCGCGTACGCCACACCAGTTATTTCCAGCGAACTCACACCTTCTTGCTGTATGTCTGAATATTTAATTGCATATCCATCCATTGCTGAATTGGTATAGGCGGGCACGTCGATGGTTGATAGTACATCCGCAGATAAGGTGCGATTGAGCGCATTGCGTATGGCCACGCTTTCAAATCCATTAACTGGTTTTATCATTTCGCTGATTTTTTGTTTAGCGATCGCCATATCCAATGAATTTGGATCATGATCGTCAGCACAGCTTGCTTTGTTAGCAATGACATCAGGTTTTGATGACATAGTGTATTCCTCGTAATTTTACTATTAGATATTAGCTCGAAAGTAATTGGAGCCAGGGTGTTTTGAAAGAAAATTCTGCAATATAAAATGACAAATCGCGCGTGGGTTATTGATATCGAGTAAGGTGATTTCCTGCGGTACAGGTAATATAACATTGCTGGCGACTGCAATGATGTTTGAATCGTCAGGATATAAGCAGGGTTTATCCAGTTCTTTACGATGTAATTCAATTCGTGGGAAGTTTTCGTGTTTAAACCCTTCCACCAGAATCAGATCCAGCTTGTTTGTGTCCAGATGAGTAATGAGTGCTTGTAATTCCGGATCAGTTTGCGCGGTTTTGTGTTCATGAACCAGTGCCCAACGTTGATCGGAAGCCACTAGCGTTTCTGTTGCACCGGCATTTCTTAAGCGAAAGCTATCCTTACCAGGGAAATCAATATCAAAATTATGATGCGCATGTTTAATCACGCCGATTTTAATATCGATTTGAGATAACAGCGGAATGAGCTGTTCCAATAGGGTAGTTTTACCTGTACCGCTATAAGCTGCAAAGCCAAGCAAGGGGATGTGAAGGTTTTTAATCATGATTTGGATGATTTTAACGCGTCTTGTATGTGATTCAGGCTATCTAATGTATTAATGTTAATGAAGCATTCTTGTTGGTTTGAAAAATCCACACATTGATAGACATTCTGTTTAATCCAATCTGAAACACGGCGATTGCCTTGCTGAAAAAAATCCTGAAGCTGTTCGAGCAAGCTAGCAGGGAAGAGCAAAAACAGGTTTTGCATTTGTTGACCGTCATGTACAACACAGATATCGTATGCTCCCTCGTTATACGTATTAAGCATTTTAGCCAGTAAATTATCCGGAATGAAAGGTGTATCACAAGGAATGCTGAGTACCAAATCGGTTAAAATTTTATTTTTGCAGCTGAGTAAACCTGATAGTGGTCCTTGAAAGTCTGATTCATGATCGCTAACGACCTGTCGCTGAAACTGTTGATATTCTTCCAGGTTTTGATTGGCACTGATGATTTGTGAATGGCTTTGTGGCGTAATCCTGTCCAATGCATACGCGATTAATGGTTTTTGGTTTAAGCGCATCAATCCTTTATTTGCACCTTCCATACGTCTGCCTTTACCACCGGCTAGAATCACTGCTGTGACATCCTGAGACTGATACTTCATATTTTTACGATATTAATTAGTAGGTCGTTTGGGCAGAGTTTTCTTGCCAAAAAGTTAATAATTGTTGGCAGGGTTCTCGTTCAAAATTAGGCACAATACTCACCGGACTGTTACCCAGTTTTTTCATGGTGACGTTGCTGATGGTTAATTCGTTAAATCCTAAGGCATTGACGTCAGCAATCTCGGTACCATAAATGATTTGCCCGATATTAGCCCAATGAATGGCACTGAAACACATGGGGCAAGGTTCTGTTGTTGAGTAAATGCTGCAACCGCTCAAGTCAAAATTGTTTAAAACCTTTGCTGCTTGACGAATGGCATTCACTTCAGCATGACATGTGGGATCTCGATCTTTCAAAACGCTATTATGTGCAATGCTGATAATTTTACCGTTTTTCACGATACAAGCACCAAATGGTCCACCTTCGTTATGAGGCATATGTTCTTTAACAGCATCAATGGCAGCTTGCATATAAGATTTATCGGGTGTGTGATTCATGATTACGACTACTCATTGTGAAACGGCATAAAATTTAAGACTGATTTTCTTGTGCAGCGACTAACATTCCACGTTTTTCATTAACAGTTTTGAGTAAAATTAAACCTGCAATAAAGTATACGGTCGTTGCAAGCAAAGCCACGCGATGATTACCTTGGCTAATAAATGATATCAAGCCATAACTCAAGGGGCCAATAATGGCCGAAATTTTGATGGCAAGTCCCCATAAACCAAAAAACTCACCGTTACGGCTCGCTGGCGAAAACAAACCAATCAAGGCACGTCCGGCGCTTTGGCTGGAGCCTAACGCCAAACCAATTAAATTCGCTACCACCCAAAACATAGTAGTGGATTCAGTAAAAAATGCCAGCAACATTGCCAATATCCATATCATTAATGTTAATGACAATGTTTTAGCTGAACCCAGTGAGTCCTGCAGAAAACCAAATAGAAATGCACCGATGGCGGCCGTGATATTCACAACCAGGATAAGTTTAATTGTATCCTGGAATTCAAACATCATGACTTCCTGAGCGTAGATTGCTGCCAATACGATTACTGTGTTGATGCCACAATAAAATACCGACAATGTGATGAGAAAACGAAAAAAATCCTGATATAAATGGGCGTGTTGCCAGGTTTGTTTGAGCCGTTGAAAACCAATTTGTGCATAGTTTAAATGCGAGGGTTTCTCAGAACATATGCCACGTTCCTTTAACCAGATAAACGTGGGTAAACAGGCCAGTGCGAAACATACCGACACAATCAAAAGTGTAATCGGTACATATTGTTCAGCACTGTGATTTTGTGATTGTGCCCAATCAACATAAACAAGGCACAGACCGAGAACCAATAATCCACCGATGTAACCCAGCGTCCAACCAAAACCTGAAATTTTACCAATGGTTTCGGGTGTGGAAATTTCAGGTAAAAATGCTGCTATTAAACTTTCGCCGAGATAAAACATGACGCTGGATAAAATCACAAGCACGATGGCAAGTGTAATATCACCCTGGCGAGTAAAATAAAGTGTTGCCGTAAAAATCACACAACCGATGGCAGAAAACATCAAATAACGTTTTTTGTTAGCGCTGAAATCCGCAATGGCACCAATCAGTGGTGCAGTGATTAAGACTAATGCATTGGCAATAGCAATGGTTATCGTCCAAATAAAAGTGGCTGTACCAGATTCCAGATCACCAGCTATAACGCTGACAAAATAACTGTTAAAAACGGTGGTGAGTACAACGGTGGTATAACCGGAATTGGCAAAATCAAACATTGCCCAGGCAAACTTTTCACGAATTTTTATCTTCTCACCAGTGTTCAAAATTTTAGTATCCAGTTAATGCTATAAAGTGGAAATAATCAATATAAACAATATGCTATATATTCCTGTTAAGTGTTAAAAATCCCCATTAATGCTGTGTAAATATTGTTCGATTAGCATGTGCATATTAACGAACATCAATCAAATAAATCGCACGATTTATTCTTCTCAACACGAATAGTTTAAGTGAGTATTTCATGGCTTTAAGCAGACAGGCAAGTGTCATTTCTTTTAATTTCATTATTGGGCTTTTGGTGGCTGCGTATTCAAGCAGCGTTTGGAGTGTTTCTTCATCCACATCAACCATAAATCAACAACAAATCTCACCAAAACCTGTTAAAGAGATGGCGGCTTTTGGTAACGAAAAAGCGCAGTACTTATTGGCGCTGCAGTATCAAAATGGTACTAACGGTATAAGTCGAAATATTGATAAAGCGGTGGATTTATTAATGTCGTCCGCGAAGCAAGGGTTTGGTCCTGCGCAAATTGATTTGGCACATTTATATATTAATGGTGTATACATTGGTCGTAATCCTGAACAAGCGGCGGTTTGGTTCAAGAAAGCAGCAGATCAGGGTTTTATGAGCGCGCAATACAATCTGGGGAATTTATATCGGTCAGGTATCGGTGTAGAAAAAAACAATACGGTTGCGCGTGAGTATTATCAAAAATCTGCCAAAAACGGATTCGTTAAAGCACAATATAATCTGGCTCTCATGTATCATTTTGGTTTGGGTGGTGCAAAAGACGCGGCTCAAGTTATCCATTGGTTTGAAATGGCAGCTCAACAAGGTTTTCATCAAGCGCAATATTTTTTAGCCAATATGTATAGAAATGGTGAAGGCACTGAAAAGAATTATCAACAAGCTTATTACTGGTATAAAGCAGCTTCAGAAGGTGGAATGGAATCGGCAATAAAAGCGATGAAAGAAATTGAGCCTTACTTAACAGATAAACTTGTTTTGCAATAAAAGAATACAAAAACAAAAAAAGGGATGCATTTGCATCCCTTTTTTATGTGCGCAGGTTTACATGTTTACTGGAAAACCACGATCACGCATTTGATTTTTTGCTTGTAAGGCGGTATCTGCCATGAGCAAATCATTTTCCCAATCGTAGGGCTTTAGCTGTAAACTATTTTCGTCCACGCTGATGTCATGAAATCCCTGATTTGCATAAATTCTCACAAATCGGGTTTCTTCAATATTTGGACTCAGATCTGGCCACACTTCATGTAATAAATCTTTAGGGCGAGTAACAGACCATTCTTCAATCAATTGAAATTGCTCAGGCAGCTTCTCACCAAATGAATCGTCAGTTCCGGTTTGTCGTTCTTTTGAGTATTCGTTGATGTGTTTGGTAAAAACAAATACAAGCAGTTTGGGATTGATTCGAATAATTTCATCATTGATGTTCAGACCAGCTGGCATCCAGGAAGAAAACAAAACATCGACCGGAAAATCCACATCTGCCAATGTCCCCGATTTTAACTGATAGTTTTCTTTATCAAATAGATTTTCAATTTGATTGGGCTTTTCTTCGGGATCACGCATACCAGTGACTTTAAGATCTTGCTGCGCGAGTAAACTACCTACAAAACCATTTCGCGCATGCGCATCACAAACTACCGGGTTTTCAGAAACGGCTTTTGCAAAAGCAGCGATTTTTGCCATTTCAAAATTCAGGGGATAATAATGGGCAATCGTTGGGCCGTGTGTTTCTGGGTTTCGGTCAGCATTGCTAAACATCAAATAGTGCAGGGGAATGTCTTTTATACGTTCCTGAAAACTTTTTGAATCATCCCAGGCCGGATGATCACGCTCCTGGAATCCTATGATTCCATTGAACATTTTTTGCGTAAAAGCTTCCATATTGCGGAGAATTTCAAAATTCATTATGCTGCCTCTTTTTGTTCGAGGCAGAATTATACAACAAATTCCTCAATTGGATAGCTCAATAAGCGAGTACTAATTCGTCGCGTATTCCGGCCATAAGGCCCATTGTTCAAATTGAACCTGCTGCATAACATTTTCTTTTAACCAGGGAACAATGTCACTAGAAGAAAGCGGCAAACTGAACAAGAATCCCTGCACCCAATCACAACCTCGGCCGCGCAAAAAGCAAACTTGTTCTTCGGTTTCCACACCTTCGGCAATGACATTGAGTTTCAAACTTTGGCCCATGGCAATAATGGCTTCAGCGATACTCGCCGTTTCTGGATTGCGGGAAATATCCTGAACAAAACTTTGGTCAATTTTTAGTGTGTTTAATGGGAATTTCTGTAAGTAACTTAAAGAAGAATAACCTGTACCAAAATCGTCAATGGAAAGTTGTACGCCAAGTTTATGTAGTGCATGTAATGTATCTGCAGCCTGATCTACATTATATGCCAGAAAACCTTCGGTAATTTCCAATTCGAGGTATTGTGATTCCAGTCCGGACTCTTCCAATGCATTGGCCACTTGACCAACAAAATCACGTGATACAAATTGTCGCATGGAAAGATTCACTGCAACGCGAATAGGGGGTAATCCTTGATTCTGCCAGGACATGGCTTCAATGCATGCAGTTTTTAAAACCCATTCACCGATGGGCTTAATTAATCCGGTTTCCTCGGTAAAAGGAATGAATTCATCCGGGTTCAGTAAACCATGTTCCGGATGTTCCCAGCGCAATAAAGCTTCGATGCCAATGATGTTTTGGGTGTGTAAATCGATTTGTGGCTGAAAGTGTAAGCAAAATTCACCTCGATCCATGGCGCTACGCAAATTGCTTTCCAGTATCAGGTATTCATAAGCTTTGGCGTTCATATCTGATGTATAAAATTGGTAACAATTGCCACCTTTTTCTTTTGCCCGGTACATGGCTGTATCAGCATTTTTTAGCAGGCTGCGCATATCAGATGCATCATTGGGAAAAAGTGTAATACCGATACTGGGCGGTACTACAATTTTATGGCCATCCAGTTTAAAAGGTGGCGCCATTAAATCAATAATTTTTTCTGCAACCACCGCCGCGTCTTCAGAGTCTTTAACACCTTCGATAATTATCGTGAATTCATCACCACCCAGTCGGGCAATGGTGTCACCTTTTCGGGCAAAATGTTTCAAGCGCCGGGAAACACTCCGCAGCAATTGATCTCCCGCATGATGTCCAAGACTGTCATTGATGGTTTTAAATCGATCAAGGTCAATAAAAAATAAAGCAACCGACGTACTATTTCGTTGTGCACGTGCTACCGCATGTCGAAGCCGATCACGGAACAGGGCGCGATTAGGTAAGCCAGTGAGCGAATCATAATTCGCTAAATATAACAGTCGTTCTTCCGTTTCTTTACGCTCGGTAATGTCGCGGGAAACCGCGATGACTTCCAGTGTTTCACCGGTAAGTGCATGGGTGATGGCTTTGCTGGAGGTTTCTAACCAAATATAATTATCATCTTTACGACGCACGCGATAACAAATGGATTCGTCAGTGGGTGAGTCCAACAGTTTGGTGAAAAAGCGACGTTTGGATTTTAAATCATCGGGATGAAATAAGTGGAATACAGGTTTACCGATTAATTCGTCGGCGCGAAAACCGAGTACTTTTGTGATTGCAGGCGAAACATAAGTGCAAATACCGTCAGGTGTGTATTTGGTGATCAAATCTGTGGAATATTCGGCGAGTAATAAATAATGGCGCTGAATTTCCGTAAGTGCCATTTCAGCATCTCGTTGACGGGTTGCTTCAATACAAGTACCGGATACGCCGGTTATGTTTTCACCTACGCGAATTGGCGCTAACCATACGGAAAAACAAGCGCCTTGGATATCAATGGTGGCGGAGACATTTTCACCTTTTAATGCGATTTCTACAGAGCTGCATAAGGGATAAAAAGCATTTTGAATATCAAATATGGGGCGATTAAAAACTTGTGAGTTTTGTAGGTCGATATCTTCAAAGGCATTTCCCTCAAGCAAAGTAAATTCACCATCAAGATTCATGGTAAATAAACTCACTGGTGCATGCGATGTTGCATTGGCCAGGTGATAAAGAAAGAAATGATTGAACGTATCGGTATTGCAAACAGAAGGAATATTGTTTTCCACATGCATGTCAGTGAGAATCCTTAAGCACGTTATATTATTAACTCATGAACATAAACACGCTATTGCGTGTTATGACTAACCTTGTTTAAAGCAATCAATCTGCGTGAATAACAGACAAATTGGTAACAGTGATGCGTTTGAATAAAAACGCCGCTGCTACTATAGCCCCCTCCAGTCCATTCATCCTCAATGTCATTATTATGTGCTGTTTTGGTAAAGCAAATTTGGATTTGCAATTACACACAGCTAACTTGGAATGTATAGGATTCGTCTACAATTCTCTTTTCGCAAATATTGCGCCGGTTTGGAAAAAAAAATTTAATCCCTGAAATTATTGTATTGCAATGGCAGACCAAGATCGGCTTCACGTAGCATCGCTATTACGCTTTGCAGATCATCACGTTTTTTCCCAGTAACCCGGACTTGCTCTCCCTGAATTGCAGCTTGTACTTTCAGTTTTTTTTCTTTGATGAGTTTGATAATTTTTTTGGCGTTTTCCTTGTCAATCCCTTGGCGAATTGTAATTTTTTGACGGGCATTCATGCCGGCTGTTTCTATTTTGTCTGTGTCAAAAAATTTTATGTCGACATTTCGCTTAGTCATTTTGCCGTAAACGACAGAGCGAATTTGATTGACTTGAAAATCGGAATCGGATGTCAAGGAGATGACATCTTTAGAATGTTCAATGGTGGCATTACTATTTTTAAAATCGAAGCGTGTGCTAATTTCACGTTGCGCCTGATCAACTGCATTACTGACTTCATGCATGTCAACTTCAGAAACAATATCAAATGAAGGCACATTGACTCCTTACAATAAACAGTATGGTGATGTTTCAGAATTATTGTCAGCTTAATGTTTGAGCCGAGAATAGTTGTGAGGCCGCATAACATAAAAGAAGTTTTATAACGATGCAAGCAAAAAATTAAAAAAAATTATGCGAGCATTAGTGCTACTTTGTGTATCAATAGCTTAAATTTTGAGGCCTAGATATTGCACTGTCGCACCAGGCTGAAAACCGTGTTGTTCCTGGTAAACCTGGCTAGGCACTTTTTCCAAAATGACAGTTTTCAAGGATGCAAAATCCCGCAGAATTTCAGCTTCACTGTACAACATATGTTCATCTTTTGGTCCACCTGAATTGTAGTTTAATTGATCAATATGAAAACACTCTAATAAATAAATACCACCTGGGTTTAAGTGATTTATGATTTCATTGTGTAACTGAATTTTTTCATTTGCGGGTAAATGGACGAAAAAGTGAACAATCAAGTCGAAGCTTTTAGCGTTTGAGAAAAATTTCAGAATATCTGCACAAACAAAGTTGAGTGCAACACCGGCTTTGTTTGCATTGGCTCTGGCTTTTTCTTGCGCAATTAATGAACTATCCACAGAGTAAACATTCAGATTATTTTGTGCCAGCCAGATACCATTATAAGCTTCACCATCACCAATGGCTAACGCTGTCATACCTGGCTTAAAACGTTGTTGTTGAGAGCACATAAACGCATTGGCTTCGGTGCCGAACAAATGGCTAGATTCAGCATAACGATTATTCCACTGGTCTATTTTGTTTTTGCTCATTTATAATCCGTTATTTACTCATGTTTGGCAGGCGAGAAATCGTGTGTCCTGTGGTAAAATGTAAACAAATCGAATAATTAGGAACTAATATGAAATATACACATTTATTTGGGGTGATTGGCATTATCGCATTGTTTTCACTTTTTGCGAATGCACAAGCCGAAGTGGCTGATGGCATCGGCAAGAATTTTTCACACCCATCATCTGCTGGTGGTCATCCAGCCACTATGCCTCAAAACATGGCGTCAGTGCCAAGAGCGCCTGAAGGCCCCGTGCTTAACGGCAAGGTTATTGAAGTGATAAGTGGTGGTGGTTACAGCTATTTATTGTTGCAAGCCGATGGCAAAGAGTTTTGGATTGCAGGTACGCAGGTTACGGCCAAAGTGGGCGACTCTGTGGGCTATATTGAAAATGTGGTGATGGAAAAATTCACCAGTCGATCACTTAATCGTACGTTTGACCGTATTGTTTTTGCCTCTTCTGTGAGTGTTGTTCCATAAAAACAGATTGAGCAACACATCTTTATTGTTAATGCTTGGCTGTTTGTTTTGCGAAAATGGAGATTATCATGAGTGAAAATATTGATGAAACACGTGAAGCCGCGCGGGAAGCTGTTGGTGGAGATAATATTCGCGATCAGGTGAAAAATATTACACTTTCCGCATTAAGTCAGCGACAACTGGACAAGGAAAGCATCAAGCAAGTAATTCACAGTGTGGTTGAAGGTGTGAGCGAAGGGGTTGGTGATTCTGCCGAGCGCGTAAAACCACAGCTCAAAGAATCTCTCGCTGGTATTGATGATGCTTTAGCAAAATCTGCCATGGCTGCGAAACTCGCTGTGGAAGAGGCTGCGGGTAGGGCAGAAAGTTTTGCTAAAGAAGATTTGAAATCAGCGGTTTCACAGCTGGAAAGCTTGGAAGACTTATTCATTGATACCGTGAATACGGTTGCCAAACAAACCGGCGAGCTAACCAGCAGTGCATTAACGGAACTATCCGCACATTTGAAAAACACCGGTACCGCATCTGGTCGTGAAGCGTTGGATGCCGTTTCGAATCTTAAAGACACGCTATTAGATGTTGGCAAAGACTCTGTCAGCGAAATTGGCAATGCCACAAGTAATGCTGCCAGTCAGTTGGCTCAGGTAGCCAGTGGTTTGTTATCGGGCATGGCGGAGGCCATTCAACCCAATCGAAAAGATTCGGATACTAAATCCTGAGTTTGATCCAGAGGCAGGTTAGTAGCAGGTAATCATCAAATGATTCGCGAAACACTGAGTGCCGCGCGCGATCTCGGGCGATTGCACGAGATCGCCATGGTGCTTATTCGCTGGGGTTTTGGTGATATGGTGCGCCGCCTGGGGATGAGTAATGCGCTGGAAAAAGCTGGCCGTGTTTTGCATTGGAAAGATGCGGAATTACTGGCAGAGCTGGAACCGCCGCAACGTGTCTGTAAAGCCCTGGAAGAACTGGGCCCCACCTTTGTAAAACTTGGTCAGATGTTGGCAACCCGTGTGGATATGTTTTCGCCGGAGTGGATTAGCGCATTTGAAAAGTTGCAAGACCAGGTTCCCGCTGCTTCATTTGAAGATTTATTACCACAACTTCAGGAAGATTTGGGTTGTGATCCCGAAGATCTTTTTGATGAGTTCACCCATGAACCGTTTGCTGCCGCGTCCATTGCGCAAGTGCATCTTGCTCGTTTAAAAAGCGGTGAACAGGTTGTACTGAAAATCCGCCGTCCAAAAATCGGGCGACAAGTAGATGCTGATCTGCGTTTATTAAAACGTCTGGCAGAAATTGCTTCCAGCAGTTATCCGGAATTACGACGTTATGATCCAGAAGAAATTGTGCGTCAGTTTTCCTTGTCTTTACGTCGAGAACTGGATCTGGAAGGGGAATGTCGCCACGCAGAACGTATCGCTGAAAATCTACAAGCTTATCCTGAAATCATTATTCCCAAAGTTTACTGGCAATGGACCTGTACCCGTTTAAATGTTCAGGAATATCTTGATGGGGTACGCGCCAGTGATTTTAAGAGACTGGATGCTTCAGGCATAAATAAAAAGAAAGTTGCGTTTTCCGGCTCTCAGGCTGTGATGCATATGGTATTGGTCAACGGTTTTTTTCATGCCGATCCACACTTGGGAAATATCATCTGTATGTCGGATGATAAACTGGGTTTGATTGATTTCGGTATGGTGGGCCGTCTAACCGAACGTCGCCGCGAAGAAATCATTCGCTTGCTTTACGGCTTGGTGAAAAAGAACACCGCTGATGTCATCGAAGTTTTGCTGGATTGGGTTCCCAATAGTCAGGTAAATGAAGATGCATTAAGTTTGGAAATTGATAACTTTCTGGATCATTATCACGGCCGTACCTTAAAGCAATTGAATTTTTCTGCACTTTTAACGGATTTAACCAGTATATTGCGCGAGCATGAATTGAAATTGCCGCCCGATCTCGCCTTATTGTTCAAAACGCTAATCTCCCTGGATGGTGTGGGGCGTCGTCTTGATCCGGATTTTAATATTGTGGAAGTGGCGTCCCCCTTTTTATTGCGAATAATTCAACGTCAGCACCGACCGGATGTTTTGCTGAAGCAGGGTTTCGATCAAACGTCTGAGCTGCTACAGGTGATAGCGTCGTTGCCAAAAGACGTAAAAAGTCTACTTAAGTCCATACGTCGCGGTGGTTTTCAAATAAATGTAGATATGACCCGGCTGGATCATTTTGGCCATCAAATGGATAGAGCTGCCAGTCGCGTAACCATAGGCCTGGTGATAGCGGCATTGATTGTGGGCACTGCCATTGTCTCATCCATTGAAAACCAACCAACATTATTTGGCATGCCCGCCTGGGGATTTATCGGATTTATTTTTGCCGCACTGTGGGGGGTGGCATTGTTAATCAGTATTTGGCGTGGCAATAAAGACCTATAAACTAACTGAAATTGCTTCCCTCAATTAAAGAATAAAAGGAAAAGTATGAAAAAAATTGCAATGACACTGGCCGGTTTACTTTGTCTATCGAATATTTCTGCAGAAGAAATTGGTTCAGTCAGTACAACATTTAAATTGCTTACCGCTAATGACAAAGTTGTGATTGAAGCCTTTGATGATCCGGATATTCAAGGTGCCACATGTTATTTAAGTCGAGCAAAAAAAGGTGGTATCTCCGGTACTTTAGGTGTTGCAGAAGATCCTTCTGATGCTTCATTAGCGTGTCGCCAAACAGGTTCCATTGATTTACCTAAAGATGTTCGTTCAGGTAAAAACGATGGCGATAAAGTGTTCCGCAAGAGCACATCAATTTTATTTAAAACCATGCAAGTGGTTCGTTTTTACGATAAAAAACGCAATACCCTGGTTTACCTGACATATAGCGATAAGTTGGTTGATGGTTCGCCAAAAAACAGTGTATCAGCCATCCCCATTATGCCCTGGAAGTAATCGATATACGTTTACCCATTTTCAGTAAAAATAAGACCAATACACAAGCCGCGAGAATATAACTGACGATGGGTGCCCAACCCATCGCGGCAGGCAAATATCCGCAAATCATCGCAGCGGTTGCTACCAGTACACTATATGGTATTTGTGTTTTTACATGATGCAAATGATCACAATCACTGGCAATAGAGCTCATGATCGTAGTATCCGAAATCGGAGAGCAATGGTCACCAAATATTGCCCCATCCAACACGGCAGCTAGGGAAATGACAGTGATCAATCCATACTGCTGCATGTCCAGCGTATAAGCCAGCGGAATGGCGATGGGAATCAAAATAGACATGGTTCCCCAGCTTGTTCCGGTACCAAACGCCGTTAATGCGGCAACAAAAAATAATAAAACCGGAAACCATAAAGGGCTCAAGTAAGGGCTTAACACCGAAACCAGGTACTCACCAGTTTGTAAATCATCACAGGTAGATTTTAACGACCAGGCAAGCAGTAAAATCATAATGGGCAACAGGCTGCTTTTTACCCCGGATATTACAGCCGCTAAAATGGCTTTAGCTGGCGTGTTCGCAATTAAAAGCCCACTCATTATTGCTGTTAAAAAGGCGAGTGATGCAGATGTTAGTAAAATGACTGTGCTGTTTTCTGTGTTTGCCAAAATTTGCTGCCAACTTTGCAAAGAGAGCACGCTGAGCCAGTTTTGTTGAAATGCCTGCCAACCATTACCATCCCACCACAAACCAAAAATTAATACCAGAAATAACACTAAAAACGGGATTAAAGCGGTGCGCGCCACATGGCTTGATGCCTCATGTGTGTCCACCATGGTAAAAGATTTACTGCTGGCTGTGCGTGCATCATCCGCTTGTAGTTTTCCGCTTTCAATACTGCGTTTTTCGGCGGTGAGCATAGGGCCAAAATCACGATCCAGAAAAATGACCATGAGTACATACAGCAACATCAAAATGCAATAAAACCGAAAGGCCAGGGCATCAAAAAACATACTGTAGCCATCTTTACCGAGGGATAAACTTTGAGATACGTCACCAAATAATCCCACTTCAAAACCAATCCAGGTACTGATAACGGCTAAACCAGCCACGGGCGCACTGGTTGCGTCGATAATAAACGCCAGTTTTTCCCGACTAACCCGGTAATGGTCAGTGATCGGTCGCATGGCAGAACCAACAATCATGGTATTGGCATAATCATCAATAAAGACGATTAAACCGGCAAGAAAAGTAATGAAGCGGGAGGAACGTGCAGTCCTGGCATGTGGTATTAAATGTTTAACGATACCTTTCAAGCCGCCACTAACAATGATGACTGAAATCATGGCGAGAATCATAATCACAAACGCCAATACTTTTAAGTTCCAACTATTGGTGAGATTAGCAAACAAATAATTTGCGCTATTGCCTAGTGTGCCGGTAATGTACGACGCTTCTTGTTGATGAATGCTTACCAGAAACGCGCCGGCAATTATGGCAACGCCCAAGCTGAGCAATAAATGCCGGGTAATAAACGCCAGTAAAACAGCAATAATAGGCGGTAATATGCTGTACCAGGGTAGCTCGTTTGGAGTTGTTATTGTGGTGCTAGCAAAACATATAACGGGTAGCAAAAGGCCAATTACTAACCACATACATTTCAGATAGATATGCTTCATATAATTGTGCCTAATTCCTTAACTTTTTTGTGTGCCTGTCGACACCAATATAGCAATAGTCATGCAGGCAGCGAAATTCACGCATAGTGATCAAGTTACTTTATGATTTTGTGCACATGAATTAATTAATCCGCTAATTCAATAAGGATCAAAGCATTACATGAAACAAGGCAAAGTCAAAATACTGATTGCGGATGACACGCCAGCCAATATAAAAATCATTGAAAAATTCATAGAACGACGTGGATTTGAAGTGATTGTTGCAGAAAACGGCGAAGAGGCGTTGAAAAAATACCAATCGGAAAAACCGGACCTCGTGTTAATGGACATCATGATGCCCAAAATGGATGGTTACGAAGCCACCGCTAAAATCCGTGAGCTAGACCGCGATAACTGGATACCCATCATATTTCTCAGTGCAAAAACAACGGTAGAAGACCAAATCAAAGGTTTGGAAGTAGGTGGTGATGATTATTTAAGCAAGCCAGTGGATCTACGCATGCTGGAAGCTAAACTTGCGGCCGTGTTACGTGTGGTGAACATGCAAAGGGAATTAGCGTTTACCTCCGACAAATTATTGGATTTTGCCAAACAAAACAGTGAAGAAATGGAATTGGCAAAGCGTTTAATGAACAATATGCTGCAGAAATACGCTGATGAAAGTATGCTGAATGTTCGCATGTCTAACGAAGCAGCAGAAAATATCAGTGGAGATATTTGTATTACTCAACTTGCCGATAATAATAAATTGTATGTGTTATTGGCGGATGCCACCGGTCATGGCTTATCCGCAGCGATTTCCATGATTCCACTCACACAAGTGTTTTATAAGATGGCAGCTGACGGTTTTGGAATTGCCAGTATAGCCAAAACCATTAATGGAAAACTCAAAGAATTGTTACCAATTGACCGATTTGTGGCCGCTACCATCGCAAGTATTGATTATAACAATCAATGTATCGAACTTTGGAATGGTTCGAATCCCACACCAATGATGGTAAATCAAAAGGGTGCGGTGATTAAGCGCTTTGAACAATCGAATTTTGCCTTGGGTATTGTGGACAATAAAGATTTCTCGAGTAAAACTGAAGTCTATATGTTTAATGACGCCTGCGAATTGATTATTTTTTCTGATGGCCTGAGCGATCAGATAAACCAGGCCAATGAAAGTTTTGGTATTGAGCGAGTCAAGGCAGCCATGTCTAAAATAAATCCCGAAGAATCCAAATATCAAACCGCTTATGACGCATTATTGACTGAATTAATGGAATTTAAAAAAAACTGCAAGCAACAAGATGACATCTCGCTGATGTCTGTACTCTGTGGCTCGGACATGCTGAACACTTGAGCGTAAAAAAGCATATTCGTGTATGATGCTATTTTACTATCAAACATTTAGTTTGATTTAAACCATATTTTGAGTAAAAAAAGCAGGATCTTAGCTTGTGAACAGTAAAAAAAGCGAAGAATTATTCAATCAGGGCTTGATGGATTTTCTTGACCGCTCACCGACACCTTTCCATGCAGTAAAAACGCTCTCTGAACTATTATTGGAAAATGGTTTTAAACATCTGTGTGAGTCAGAGCAATGGCAGCTCAGCGCAGGTAAAAAATATTTTGTCACTCGTAATGACTCATCGATTATCGCGTTTACCTATGGTAAGCGGGATTTACGCTCCACAGGTATAAAAATGCTGGGCGCGCATACTGATAGTCCCTGTTTGAAGCTCAAACCCAATCCTGAAAAATCTGCGTACAATTATTTTCAATTAGGTGTTGAGGTTTATGGTGGAGCGTTGCTTAATCCCTGGTTTGATCGGGATTTGTCATTGGCAGGGCGCGTGAGTTACGAATCTAAAGCCGGTAAGCTTTGTTCAACTTTAGTTAATTTTGAAAAACCCGTCGCTATTATTCCCAGTTTAGCTATTCATCTTGACCGGGAAGCTAATGAAAATCGCAGTATCAATCGTCAAAAACACTTGCCACCGGTTTTGTTAACGGCTGAAAACAGCAAAGAAGTGGTATTTAATGATTTGTTGATAGAAACAATGCAGCAGCAAAACGAAAATCTGGATATACAACAGATTCTCGATTATGAGTTGTTTTTTTACGATACCCAAGGTGCTTCTCATGTGGGTGTACAAAATGATTTTATAGCCAGTGCCCGGTTGGATAATTTATTGAGTTGTTACACCGGTCTTCGTGCATTATTGGAATCCAACGATGAACAAACTTGTCTGCTGGTTTGTAATGATCATGAAGAAGTAGGTAGTGCCTCGGCTTGTGGTGCTGATGGTCCATTTTTAAAATCAGTGCTGGAAAGAATGTTCAGTGATCAGGAGTCATTAACTCGTTGTGTTCATCATTCTATGTTGATTTCCGCAGATAATGCCCACGCGATTCATCCCAATTTTGCGGATAAACACGACGAAAACCATGGTCCATTAATGAATGCAGGGCCCGTAATAAAAATTAATGCTAATCAACGTTACGCAACAAATAGTGAAACCAGCGCTGCTTTTCGACACATCTGCCAGAAGGTAAACGTACCGGTGCAAAGTTTTGTGGTGCGTTCGGATATGGCTTGTGGCAGTACCATTGGCCCCATTACCGCTAGCGGTATTGGCGTAAAAACAATAGATATTGGTGTACCCACTTTTGCTATGCATTCCATTCGAGAGTTGGCTGGAAGTAAAGACGCGCATTACTTATTTAAAGCATTAAGCTACTATTATTCCATGTATTAACTCAAGTTTTGACGTTCAAGCTAACATTTTCAGCTACATCCTGGGCGTATTGCAATCTGAAAGACGCGGTGATCACTTCCATGTTGCCGACACTTTCAGATTTCAAACACACCCAAGGTTTAGCAGCCTTTTAATTGACTGAGTTATGTTTAGAGGCGGGTATTAATATTCGTCGATATTTGCCAGCTGGTATATATGTGATGTCAAGGCTTCAATTTCATGTGCTGGTATATCGGAACGATTTTCTAGCTGATCTTGAAGCAGTTTTAAGATAGCTGGTTTGTTTATGGCTGGCTGGTTTTGATTGATTACCTGACAAAGCTTCGTAAGTTGCGATTGCTTCACATCACTTTCAAGCCAGATTTTTTCAATATGTTTGTTATGAAAAATCACACGGATGCTGATATCGTTTTTCATCCAGTCAAATTGATTTTCCAATAGGTAAAGGCCAGCAGAAATTTTAATGCCGTTACTGACCAGTTTTCTCCCTTCCATAAACGTCCACTCATCAGAAAGCAATTCCTGCTCAGCTTGCTGAATGGCTTGCTGTTCATTATGATTAAGTCGCGAATCGACAACCGTTAACGACAAGTCTGTTTCAATATGTTTTTTTAGGAATTGAATAATGTCCTTTTCATTCATTAACGATGGTTTTTCCTGACGAATGCTAGTCATACGATTTCGCATTAATTCAGCAAATGTGTGTTTGAAAGCTTCTGAAGGCGCATTTATGCATGCAGCCATTTGTGCGCAATTGAAATCAAATAAAAAACCGCCTACCAAAACATTGGCGTTATCAATGGTTGCAGCACCCGTACCGGCAATTTTTTTTGCGTTAACCTGGATATCGTTTAACGATTGAGAGTATGCGGCTATTCCCATTGATTGAAAGCAATGTAATACCGGCTGTAATAAGCGAGTATAAATTTCCGCAGGTTTGTTCGGTAATAATTTACTGGGAAAGACAAACTGAAAAAATAACTGATTTTCATCCAGTAACACTGAACCCCCACCTACATGGCGGCGAATGATTTGCAAATTGTTACGCTGGCAGTAGTCGATATCAATTTCTTTTTCAATATCCTGATGCAGACCAACAGATATATAAGCTTGATCGGGACGTACCAAAATCAAAACCGGTAAATCATGAGCTTGCATATTACTGGCGAGACCATGATAGACAGCTTGGGAATACAAGGGACTCACCAAACCTAAATTTAACAGGCGTAATTGCATACGGAATTTATCGTTTTTCAAATCGAGTTCAGCTGAGCATGATACCGTTATCAACGCAAAAAGAAAAATAACACATACCTAAGGAATCTCTAATTAGTTCATCCAGCGAGCGATAGCGGCGTTAAAATAAATCTCAAAATACTCATTTACTCTATGTAAACTGCGTTTTTTCGATTTATTTTGCCTTGCTCTCAACTCACTGTCTAAACTAATTAGAGGTTCCTTAATTTCAATTGATCTATTAGCAATACACAACACAAACTGTGTGGGGTTCTCATGGAGCGTAGAAAATTTCTCAAACTCAGCGCGTCAGGTTTTGCCAGCAGTTTTTTGCTTGGCGGTGCGAGTCTTACAGTCTCAAAACGGGCAACAGCGGCAATCGTTGATATTAATTTATCCGCTGAAGAAGTCATGAAAAACGTTGCTTTTAATCGTGATGTATTAACCTGGCAATTTGTGAATGCCAATCAACCCGGACCCGGCGCATTGGCTTCAGGTATTGTTGTTTCACAAGGTGATACGGTAAATATCAATGTGCAGAATAATATCAGTCAGCACGAAATCAATTTTATTATTCCCGGCATAAGGGAAACATCCTTACCTATTCCACCGGGTGCTAGCGCCAGTTATTCTTTTACTGCCAATAAGGTGGGTAGTTATCTTTATTTGGATAATCGCAACGGATTTTTAGGTCGCGCCATGGGATTAATGGGGCCATTAACTGTTTTACCCGCTGATGGTTCGCAGGATTTAACGCCAGCACTGGTTACACAAAATATTTATGATCGTCAATACATCATGGTGCTCAATGAAATCGACAGTCGGGTGAATGATGCCATTGCTGCTGGTTTGGCGCCTAATATCGATGAGTACCTGCCGGATTATTATTTTGTTAATGGATTAAGTTATCCCGATACGGTTTACGATGCCGCTGGCAACATTGATGATAATAAAGTGATTTATATGCTGGCAGGTGAAAACGTCGCCATTCGATTTGTTAATGGTGGATTGATTTATTATCCCATGCATTTTCATGGGTATCATGTAAACGTCATATCACGCAACCGACAGTTAGAACGTTTTGTTGTAGAAAAAGACACGGTTTTGGTGAAACAGGGTGAGTGTGTTGATTCAGTATTGAGTGTTGGTAATCAGTTGGGACTGTATCCCATACATACCCATTATACACCCGGCGTAACCACTGCGGGTTTTTATGCGGGTGGTGGTTTACTCATGATGAAAGCGGTGTAGGGGGGCTGATATGACTGATCATCAAAATGAACAAACGACTAAAACGACGGTTGCTGAAGAAGACAAAGTTATTCAAGATATATTGGATATCAGTAAAAGAGCTTATTTATTAACAACCGGTTCTCTGATTACCGCATTGGTCGGTTGTGCACAAAGCACGGACGAAACCGCAGAAACCAATCAACCAGAGAAACCCGAAGAGCATACAACTTATGTTGCAAGCAATTCTCCTGATGATACTGTATCAAGTCAGGTATGCCCAATGTGTGATATGCCTATGCCACCGCCTGGAGCGGGAACACCACCTGGTGCCGGATCACCTGGTACGCCCCCCGCAACTGGAACGCCGGGTAATCCTCCAGCCACTGGCAATCCTCCAGGATCAGGTACACCCGGAACCGGCACACCACCAGCAACACTGGCTGCGCAGAGTTTCTCTGTCGTTGGTCCGACATTCGCTAGCCTTCGAGCCAGCGATATGATGGGTGGTATTACTCAGGTATTATCTGATGGAAATGCAATTCAGGTTTGGGGTATTACAAGTGATATCAACGAGGGGTTTAATAATAATACCGCACGTATTACACCTGGGCCAGTGATCGAAGCCTTGGAAGGTGAGTTAACAACAGTCGCATTACGTTCCATGCATCCACATACGATACATTTACATGGTTTGGATGTGGATCAGGCCAATGATGGTGTGCCATCAACATCGGGTTATGTTTCCGGCATGATGGGACCTTTTTTTCGCTTACCGCCAGGCGAAAATCTTGGGAGTGTTTTTGAGTATAAATTTATCGCGCCACATGCAGGTACTTATATGTACCATTGCCATGTCGATACGGTGCTGCATATGGAAATGGGTATGGTGGGTACGGTAATTGTTCGTCCGGCGGATGGTGATCGAGGCAGGCTATGGGCTGCAGGCCCCAGTTTTGATCGTGAATACATCTGGCATTTACATACCTTTGATAGCAGTTGGCATAACGGCATTATGACAACTGGGCCCAACACTTTACGTTATCAACCGGATTATTTTTTAATAAACGGTCTCGATGGTGCTGATATTCTCGCCGATTCCGCAACAGCCATTGAAGCGCAAGCCGATCAACGCATTGCTATTCGTTTAACCAATCCAGGTTATCAACCGGCTGTGGTGAGCCTGGGCGGTATTCCATTCCAGGTAGTTGCGTCGGATGGTCGACCACTGAAAACCGCATTCAATACACCGTTTACCGAATTTCTAGTGACACCGGGTGAACGCTACGATATTTTATTTACCATGCCTGCTAGCGGTGTAACTTCCGCCAGCGTGGATTATTTGAATATTCAAGGAACTCAAGTGTTGGGAACAGCTGTTTCAAGCATCACTACACTTTAATCACATATTTGCGAAGGAAGCGGAAACAAAGAAGACCCACAAAAATAATCACGCTGTGAATACATCCGTGTAAGCTTGACGGCAGCATCCTCGCTGCCGACCGTTTATTTTCATGTGTATTCTTTATTCCCGACTTGCTAATAACTAACCAGCAGGTCGGCGTATTGTGCCGGCCTTTTTGTGCTCCGTGTCTGATTAAACCTGCGTGCTTCATGAATAAATGCTAGAATTCGCGGCAAATTTTCATGGAATCTCAGATTAAGTCTGCTAGTGAACGATAAGGTTGCCAAACTGACTATCGTCTCACTATTTAACTTAATATAAGTCTCCTTACATTTATCATTCATTCAGGTTTCCCATGTCTTTATTAAAACTCGAAAATGTCTCTCTGGCGTTTGGTCATCACCAGCTGCTGGATAAAGTAAATTTTGTTATTGACGCCAAAGAGCGCGTTTGTCTTGTCGGCCGTAATGGCACGGGTAAATCCAGTTTTTTAAAACTGATTAATAACGAAATTCACGCGGATGATGGTCGTGTTATCTATCAAAATCAGGTGAAGCTGGCAAAATTGGATCAGGATGTGCCGGTAGAAGCAGCGACAACTGTTTACGATGTGGTTGCTCAGGGATTGGGTGATTTAGCCACACTGATTAGTGATTACCATAGCGTGCTTAAACAAACAGAAACTGACACTTCAGAAGAAGTCATGGATAAGCTGTTTAAGTTACAACATGAGCTGGATGTGAATGCCGCCTGGGATATTCAGCAACGGGTGGATAATATTATTACCCAACTTGAATTGCCTGCTGATAAATGTATTGGTGATCTATCCGGTGGCTGGCGAAGACGTGCCTTATTGGCTAAAGCGTTGGTGAGCGGTCCGGATGTATTATTACTGGACGAACCCACCAATCATCTTGATGTGGAAGCCATCAATTGGTTAGAAAATTTCCTGTTAACATCAAATATTACCTTATTGTTCATCACGCATGATCGGACATTTCTGCGTAAATTGGCGACAAGAATCATTGAACTGGATCGAGGCATACTCACCTCCTGGCCCGGTGACTTTGATAATTATTTAGTGAAGAAAGAAGAAGCCTTAAAGGTTGAAGCAGAACAAAACGCCTTGTTTGATAAAAAACTGGCGCAGGAAGAGGTTTGGATTCGACAAGGTATTAAAGCTCGACGTACGCGTAATGAAGGTCGGGTAAGACGTTTGGAAGCATTAAGAAAAGAACGTTCAGTACGAAGAGAAGTGCAGGGCAAGGTTAATATGGCGGTGGACGGTGGGGATCAATCTGGAAAGATCGTTTTTGAAGCAGAAAATATATCTTTTCAATATGAAAACAAAAAACTGATCGAAAATTTTTCCACGCGTGTAATGCGTGGTGATCGAATTGGTTTGATTGGCCCCAATGGTGTGGGTAAAAGTACATTGCTACAATTGTTAATTGGTAAATTACAAGCTGACTCCGGCAAAGTTACACAAGGCACAAAACTCGAAGTAGCGTATTTTGATCAACAACGGGAACAATTAGATCCGGAAAAATCCGTTATCGATAACGTGGTTGAAGGCAGTGAAATGGTCACTGTGCAAGGAAAAACCAAACATATCGTCGGTTATTTGAAAGACTTTCTGTTTGATCCAGAGCGACTTCGTTCACCGGTTAAAATGTTATCAGGTGGTGAAACCAATCGTTTATTGTTGGCAAAACTGTTCACCAAACCCGCAAACGTTCTGGTGTTAGACGAACCCACCAATGACCTGGATATGGAAACCCTGGAATTGCTGGAAGGTCTGGTGGTGGATTATCCCGGCACAATTCTCATTGTTAGTCATGATAGGGCATTTCTCGATAACGTCGTCACCAGCACTTGGGCGTTTGATGGTAAAGGTCATGTAAATGAGTATATCGGTGGTTACGAAGATTATTTGCGACAGTCCGCCCAGGAAAAAACACAACAGCAAGCTGAAAAACCAAAAGCCGACAGTAAAGCACAAAAAAGCACGGCGCCTGCTAAACCGAAAAAGAAATTAAGTTATAAAGACCAGCGTGAGTTGGATGCTTTACCGGGTTTAATTGAATCCCTGGAAAAAGAGCAGGAACAAATCCAGCAAATCATGGCTGATGCCGGGTTTTATCAGCAATCAGTAGAAGAGCAGCAAAAAACAACTTCTCGATTGAGCGAAATAACCAAAGAACTGGAAGCGGCTTATCAGCGTTGGGAAGAGCTTGATGAAGACATGTGAAGTCCAACAACCCGCTAGTCAGGCTTATTTTCGGAAAATGTTTTAAGCTGAGCTTTGTTTAAGTTGCGCCGAAAGCTGGGAATTATTCCGGGCACCGCCTGCCGGTAACGGCGGTATTTTTCTCCGTAAAGTTTTATCAGTTTTTGATCCTCAAAAAAGCTACCCACAAACAGATAAGCGGTAATTAGTACAGCACTAATGAACATGTGCTGGTTCATATCCCGGGTCCAAATCATGATTAAAGCCAGGCTGTACCAGGGGTGCCGCACATAGGCGTGCAATGGCGATAGCGAAAATTTTTCTGATATGTTGGTTTGATCCTTTTTAAGGCCTTTAAATCCCAAAAAGTCCATGCCATCGTAATATTTCAACGTCCATAAAAAACCGATAAATGTGAGTATTGCCAGGCCATTCGCTGCATATTTTTCCCAGCCGGTCCAGTTCCACAGTATGCTGCTCGGCACATAATATACATAGTAAAGTGGTGGTATTAATAGCAGAACAGCCAACAGATTATAAACGATTCGGTAGTAGCTAAGCAGGCTCGGAACAGCAGCCTGAATACGTTGTTTTGTTTTCAAACCCGCCAGTACGGAGTGGATTAAAAAGTAAGCCAACCATAAAGCTATCAGGTAAATCATTTCCTGATTCATACTTCATTTCCTCGTTTGATCAATATCTGCTCAAAGCGGTTAAGTTCTAAACACTTGTTTGTCAGTAAGTTTTACAGTTTTGTGACAATTATTTTACCAATTTGCTCAGGATTAGTTAAGAAATTACATTAAGTTAGTCGAAATCTAAAGTACTCTCTAAGCATAAGAAAATTTTAATATTTATGACAGGCATTTATAATCAGAATGTTACGCTCAGTTTTTAATTGAATCACTGATCATTCGCCATTTCTGGTTTGAGTCTTCTGCTGAAGTGATTTATCTCAAGTTGTCGATTAAATTTACAACTTCTTTTTTGATGAATTATAGAAGATACTAAGTTATTGTTACAAAAGCGAATATCGTATATGGCATATTAACTGCAGTTATCTATGCCAGTTATAATCAATTAATGTTAAACGGGTTTGTGATGAAAATTATCTTTTTTACTTTTATGCTGTTTGCCACATTCAAGGCATATGCGGACAGTGCAAATTCAAAAGTAGACAAAAGAGAATTGCAATGTCTATCTCAAAATGTGTATTTTGAGGCGCGCGGCGAACGTACGGCTGGCCAATTGGCAGTGGCGATGGTGACCATGAATCGGGTTAATTCAAAACGTTTTCCTGATACGGTATGTAAAGTGGTTTGGCAAAGACGCCAGTTCAGCTGGACTCACGATGGTAAAAGCGATCGTCCAACTGATGAAAAAGCCTGGGCTTTAGCCAAAAAAATTGCAGAATTTGTTTACTTCAAATACGACACGTTTAAACAACGTAGTAACGGGGCGCTGGATTTAACACGAGGTGCGCTTCATTATTATGCACCAAAAATGGCCGATCCCAAATGGGCAAAATCTAAAGAAGTTACTCGGCAAATTGGTGGTCACGTCTTTCTTGGTTCCTGATTCATATATTTAATACATTTCTGAAAAAGCCTTGTTGATTAACATCAACAAGGCTTTTTTTATAAAACTCCTTCCGAATTTCATCTCAAATGTGCCGATCAAGTTATAAAATTACGTAATTACCGGATTTTTTTTGCTTAATTTTTGTCTGCTCATCGCTACTTTAAATCTATTTCCGAAAGCACCATTATGTTATTGTAATAATTAATCATTAAACTCGAACGGCATGCTTCCTGAAAGTATGTTAAATACGTTCGGCAAGTAGTAAGTAAGGTAAACCGTTTACGAATTATTGTTCACCTCATTCAAAATCGCTTGAAACAACGCTGGATCTGATTTGTCGCAACTCATGGAGGTGCTATGTCTGCAGGACCCGTTATTTTAAAATTAGATGTACGAGGAGTACCACTGACCTGGTTGTCATGGCAGGAAGCTGTTTGTCTGTACGTCAGAGAAATGGTGGCGTGGGAAGTGGGTGAACGTTGTTTCCAAATTAAGGGTGGCACCAGTCGCGTAACGCTGAAACCCAGTGTGCTTACCATTAATTCCATCATTGCCGTTCGTGGCCAATGTACGAAACACACCGATTTTAAAATTATTCCCCGATTAAATAATAGTGAATTGTTTCGACGTGATCGACACATGTGTTTGTATTGTGGCCGAACATTTCGAGATAACATGTTAACACGTGATCACGTTTTACCACGTTCTTTGGGAGGTGCAGATCGCTGGAATAATGTGGTTACTGCCTGCCGACGTTGTAATACTGCAAAGGGTGGCAGAACACCAGAGCAGGCTCAAATGGATTTGCTGGCCATTCCTTTTACCCCTAATCGCGCTGAATTTCTGGCCTTAAAAAACCGTAGAATTCTGGCTGATCAAATGGATTTTTTAAAAAAACAGTTCAATCATGATCGTTTGATGGAGCTAACTGCTCATTCTCAAGTGAATTGATTATTTCACCACTGTAATACAATCCAACGGATATCGCTTACCCTCTAGGTAGTCTTCAACGCAAAGTAACAATTGTGGGCTACGATGACGTGTTACTGAGTTTTTAATTTCTTGCAAGTTCATCCATACCGTTCGCTCAATTCCAGCGTCAAGAATTTGTTGTTTCGCTTGTTTTAGCAACTCGCCAGTGAAGGTAAATCGTAAAAAAGTGGTGTTTTCAATACTGGGATGTTGCCAATGATAAATACCGATGAGATGACTCGGGGTAAAATGCCAGGCAGTTTCTTCCAGGGTTTCGCGAATCACAGCTTCGACAAGTGTTTCGCCATATTCCCAATGACCTGCTGGTTGATTTAATTGCAACACGTTGTTGATATTTTCTTCCACCAACAAAAATTTATCATCGCGTTCTATTACCGCCGCAACAGTGACGTTTGGTTGCCAACGCATCTTAGAAATTCTCCGGAAATTGACGAATGGTTAATGAATCACCGCGTTGGGTGAATTCCAGTTTTTTCAAAAAACTCATACCTAAAAGGATTTTTTCACCTGGCATATTGGGTGTGATACCACCGCGTATATTGTTTAAGCTGATTTCCCCCAATTGCACTTGATTTAAGTGAGTTGAGTAGCCAAATGTTGTGCCATTGGCTGTGTGATAGCGTATTTGTTGACCTTTTTGTAATCCGAGTTTTTCAGCCAAATGCATGGGGATTGCCACATCACTGGCCCCGGTATCCACTAGAAATGTTACGTCTTGTCCATTAATAAAACCATTCGCAACATAATGTCCGGCACGATTGCGTTGTAATTTCACTTCTATAACACCGGATTCGTTGATTGCACTATCAACTCGCTGATTTGGGTTAATTTGATGATCGATAATTTTATCGAAAAAGATAAATAGAAAACCTAATACAATAAACCAGGTAATCCATATCATTAATTTAGCAATTTTTTGTGTATCTGAAGTCATTTGTTATTCACGATTGTTTGAGTATTGATTTCTGAACAGGGAATTCATCAGGTGTTTGTTGAATAATAAAAATCTTTTTTGTTTGTTGGTAATATAATTGCATTTATCATGTCATATCTAAATAAGTTATACATTGAAATTGCTTTCACGTGTTGTTTTTATATAAAACGAATGGTGAAACTGTGTTTAACTGAATTGAATTCAAACTGAACTATACTTGATTTTCCACGGATCAGATTAAAACCCTATGTTTACTTGCGCAAAAATTAACAAGCTGAATTTTCAAAAGACACTGCTGCTGTTATGGCTATCGCTTCTGGTTCTTTTACCTGTTCAAGCAGAACAAAAAAAAGGTCCACCAAAACGATTAACCCCAGTTGTTATCAGTGAAGCCACCGAACAGTTTCTTTCACCTAGCATTGAAATTCCCGGTACGGTGATCAGCCGACAGGAATCTGAATTGCCTGCTGAAGTTGCCGGAAGATTGATTTGGGTTGCGGACGTGGGCACCAAGTTACAGTGGGGTGAACCCGTCGCTCGGCTAGATGACACGCTTTATCGCCTGAAAGCAGCAGAAAATAATGCCAATGTACAGCGTGAGAAAGCCCGACTGCGTTATCTCGAGAAAGAAGTCGTCAGGCTTGAAGAGCTTATTAAAGGCGACTTTTCCACCAAAGATGTGCTGGATAAAATGCAACTGGATCGGGATGTGGCGTTCAGTGAACTGGTTGTGGCAAAGGCGAAAACTAAAGTTGATGAAGAAACCCTAAAGCGTTATGTGGTACGCGCACCATTCGATGGGGTAGTAGTAACGCGCGCTAAACGGGAAGGTGAGTGGATAAACAGTGGGGATACGGTCTTGACACTATCCAATCCCAAACGCCTAGAGATCGAAGCGCGGGTAAATGAAAAGTCAGTAAGATTTTTAAAAGTCGGCGATAAATTGACGGTATATCGTGGCCCGGAAAAGCTTATCGGTGTGGTTCGAACCGTCGTGGGCATTGCTGATGAAAAATCACATTTGTATGATGTGCGTATTGATGTGTTCGATAAAAGCTGGATGGCAGGGCAGGTTGTAAGGGTACAAGTACCCACCGGTAAAGCCCGCAAGGTTCTCGCTGTACCACGTGATGCCCTGGTAATGCGCCGTTCAGGCACCAGTCTGTTTCGATTAAACGATAGTAATGCTGCTGAAAAAGTGAATATCAGCACAGGTATTGCCAGTGGAGATTTTATTCAAGTTGAAGGAAATCTCGCCCCGGGTGATCGTGTTGTTATACGTGGCGGTGAACGACTCAGACCCGGTCAGGAAGTGAAAGTCATCCCAGGAACTCAATCGTGAATTTAACCCGTTTATCAATCACCAATCCAATTGCGGTGTTGGTTGCGGTATTGTTAGCGCTGATTTTTGGTTTTTTAAGTCTGGACCGCTTGCCAGTGCAACTGACGCCGGAAGTGGAAAAACCAGAAATTACCATCACCACCAACTGGCGGTCTGCCGCACCCGAAGAAATCGAATCGGAAATTATTGAGCCACAGGAAAAAGTTTTTCGTGGCTTACCGGGTATGACGGAAATCACTTCCGAAGCCAGTCGCGGCCGAGGCAAGGTTACGATCACGTTTATTGTCGGCATGGATATGCAACGTGGTTTGCTGGAAGTATTAAATCGGCTGAACCGCGTACCGTTTTATCCGGAAGATGCAGACGAGCCCATTATCAGCAGTGTTGGCGGAGACTCGCGGGCCATTGCCTGGTTTATCGTTAAACCTACCGAAGACAATCAGCGTCACATTGCTTCGTATCAAAACTTTATTGAAGATGTGGTGCAAACCCGTTTTGAACGTGTGCCAGGTGTTGCATTATCTGAAGTGCGCGGTGGTCGGGAAACGGAAGTACGCATTACATTTGATCCCTATAAAGCAGCAAACCTTAACATCGAATTACCTCAGGTAGCGCGTTTAACCGGTGGCAATAAAGATGTTTCTGCAGGTAGTGCCGATGTAGGCAAACGGCGTTACGTTATTCGCTATGCCGGAAAATACGAAGAAGAAAATTTACGCAATATGGTGCTGGAATGGCGTGACGGTAAACCCATAACCTTGGGTGATGTGGCGGTGGTTGAAAAACGCTTGGTGGATCGCTCAAGTTTTGTCATTCAAAATGGTAAGCCGGCCATGGCGGTTAACGCACACCGGGAAACGGGTGTTAACGTCATCGAAGTCATGAATGGCCTGCGTGAAGCGCGAGAAGAATTATCCAACGGACCGCTGAAACGCGCAAATCTCACTATTCAACAAGTATATGATGAAACTATTTATATTGACCGGTCCATTGAATTAGTCGGCAGTAATTTAATTATCGGCGTGTTCCTGGCCATCGGTGTTTTATGGTGGTTTTTGCGAAAATTTCGGGCAACTTTAATGGTTGCGTTGGCAATTCCAGTCTCCATTGTGAGTACATTTGTTTTGTTGGATGCGTTTGGCCGAACGGTGAATGTTATCTCATTGGCTGGAATGGCGTTCGCTGTTGGTATGGTATTAGATGCAGCCATTGTTGTATTGGAAAACATCACTCGCTTACGTGAAAAAGGTAAAACCAGTACGGAAGCGGCTTTATCTGGCACTGTTCAGGTGTGGGGTGCGTTGTTTGCTTCAACTATTACAACCATTGCGATTTTCTTGCCCATCGTATTTCTTAAAGAAGAAAGTGGTCAGCTGTTTGCGGATTTGGCGTTAACCATTGCCGTCGCCATCATGTTCAGTTTTATCGCGGCGATAACAGTTTTGCCTACGGCAGCAAAAAAATGGTTAAGTGGAAAACACATGCGAGATCCCCATCAGAAATGGTGGAACCGTATCACAAAAATCATAATGGCCATTACCAATACGCCGGTGCGTCGTGGGATGTGGATTATTGGATTATTAAGTTTGCCCATATATTTGGCCGTTGAATTTAAACCACCCAATGATTATTTGCCTACAGGAAATCGTAATCTGGTCTTTGCGTTTGTACAAGCTGCACCGGGTGTTAACGTCGATACCTTGGAAAAAGAAATGGGATTTGTCATCGCCGAACGCATGCAGCCCTACGTGGATGGGGAAAAATCGCCAAAAGTTTCTGATTATTTCTTTGTCGTATTTAGCAGTGGTGCATTCATGGGGGCGCGAGCCGTAGATCCTGCAGATACCGATATGCTGGTGCCTTTAATAAATCGAGTTGTCGGTGGTTTTCCTGACACCTTGGCATTCGCTTATCGTACCTCATTGTTTGGTCGCTCAGGCACCGGTAGTACGATTGACGTTAATATACAAGGCCGAAACCTGGAGTCTCTTTTAAATGCCGCACAAATGGGTTTTCGTGAAATTCGTTCGGTTTTACCGGGTGCAAGAGTTCGACCATTACCAGGTTTAGACATGGCAGAGCCGGAATTAAAGCTGGTGCCAAATGAACGAAATCTCGCGGAAGTGGGTATTGAACGCAATGAAATGGCCGATATGGTTCGTGCTTTTGGTAGCGGTTTATACGTCGGTGATTACTTTGATGGTGACCAGCGCCTGGATGTGATTCTGCGCGCCGAGGACTGGAATACACCAGAAGATTTGGTTTCCATTCCCATCGCCACACCGGACGCAGGTATCGTAGCTTTAGGTGATTTAGTTAGCCTTGAACGAACCGCCGGACCAGACAAAATTCGTCGTATCGATCGACGTAGGACTGTTACACTCTCGGTCGGCGTGCCGGAGGGGATATCCATGGAAGAAGCTCTGGCCATTATCAAAAATAAAGTGGAACCAAAAATATTAAATTTGTTACCTGCTGATGGCGATGTGAGATATTCCGGTACCGCAGAGAAACTTGAAGTCGCACAAAAAAGTATGCTTGGAAGTTTTGTTCTAGCTATCGTTATATTATTTTTACTCATGGCAGCATTATTTCGTTCCTTTAAAGATAGTGGATTGGTATTAATGACAATTCCATTGGCGACAGTAGGTGGGGTGCTGGCGTTGAACTTGACAAATCAGACCATGGATTTGCTGACCATGATCGGCTTTATTATATTGTTAGGGTTAGTGGTTAACAATGCCATTTTGCTCGTACATCAAACCCGATCTGCAGAGCGAGAAGGTTTACCGCGTAAAAATGCCGTGGAGCAAGCAGTGCACTTGCGATTAAGGCCCATACTCATGACCACTTTAACCAGTATATTTGGCATGTTGCCATTGGTATTAATCAGTTTAAAAAGCAGTTACCCGGCTATACAGGAGCAAGCCTGGTTTCAAATGCTACCCAGTTTCATCAGGGTTGCTGCAGGTGCGGAGTTATATTCCGGATTAGCAGTGGTCATTGTTGGTGGTATGCTCGTGAGCACCTTGTTCACCTTGATTCTTTTACCAAGTTTGTTACGCATAGGTGAAGGTAAACAAAACGTTGTTGAAGTGCAAAATCAAGATGTGGAAAAAATTGCTGCATGAATCGTAGTCTGGGTGAAGTTTACGAAACCCAGACTACGAATTAATATTTTCTTTAAAACAATAAAATTTTTTGAAAAATATATCTGAAACCCGGCTCATAACTGTCGTCACATTAATTCAATTCACGTACGTTGTGGATTTAATGATGATAGCGCCGCTTGGCCCGGATTTCTCCGCGGCACTTGGCAGCAATAACTCTGATATTGGTTTGGTTTTAGCGAGTTATACTTTGGCTGCCGCCATATCCAGTTTATTGAGCGCCTATTTTTTAGATCGTTTTGAACGGCGTATTGTCATTGCAGTTGCTTTAACCGGGCTATCACTCAGCACTTTAGCTTGCACTTTATCAACAAGCCTGGAACAAATGGTAATGATTCGGGCCGTTGCAGGTTTGTTTGGAGGGCCTGCGGCATCGGTAGCTGTTGCCATGATTATTGATGTTGTGCCTAACGAACGTCGGGGTAGGGCAATGGGTATGGTGATGGGGGCTTTCTCAATTTCATCGGTGCTTGGTATTCCCATAGGCTTAGAGCTTTCTCGTCTTTGGGGCTGGCAAACACCATTTTTAGTCATTGGGATAATTTCTTTACTTGTTATTTTGTTACTTTATTACTGTGTTCCTGCCATGCGTATGCATCTTGAAACTCAGAGTAAACACAAGAAAATGGATTTCATCTCTTTATTTAAACGCAAAGAAGCGCTTGTTACATATGGTATGACCCTGTTTGGCATGTTTGCCGCTTTTCTGGTTATTCCGAACATTGCAATTTTTGTGCAATACAACCTGCACTATCCGCGTGACGAATTTGGTTTTCTTTACCTTGTTGGTGGCGCACTAAGTTTTTTTGTTATGCGGCTGACAGGTAAATGGATCGATCAGTGGGGTGCTATATTACTGAGCGTTGTAAGTACGCTAATGATAGTTACGATTATGTATTGGGGATTTGCGACAAAAGAAGTGATGTTGCCGGTTGTACTTATATTTATTGTATTTATGGCAGCCATGTCCATGCGCAATGTCATTTCTACCAGCATAAGCAGCATGATTCCCGAGCATCATGAGCGCGCTGGATTCACCTCTGTCAATCATTCAGTCTCTCACCTAGCAGCTACACTCGGTGCCACGGTTTCCGCTGTGCTGTTATCAACTGATGCAATAGGTAATTTAATTGGTATGTCAGAATTAGTTTATATATCAATTTTATTCGCGTTACCGATGCCATTGTTTGTTCTCTATTTAAGCCGATATATTCAGAATAAAGAAAAAGTTACCATAAGCTGATTTCCGCAATATATTCCTTAATCAAGCAAAGTTTCATTCATAGTCTAATTTTCTGGTTTGAATTATGCTAATTAAATAAGTGACTTTCTGCTCAATTAAATGTCTAAGAATTTATTCAGACTTTTTCGCTAAACAGAAATCTAATTATTTATAATTTAAGGTTTTAATTCGTGCGTGCAATACTATTTTTACTTTTATTAGCTCTCAATTTTCCCTTGTATTCGCAGGAACGTGAATCGCTAAAAGTTGCTATTGAAGAATGTTACGCTTCCGCCATGATTGGTTACGATTATGTAGTTAATTCACGTGCGGGCCTACCTATTGAGCGTGCCTTGAACACAGTTACGGTGAATCAAAAATCAGATCTAATCCGTAATGTCTATAAAAATAATTTAACATCAATTGTAGAAAATGCTTATCAATGGCAAAACACGCCACATGAATATGCCGTAGAAGTAATGTTTGCCTGTGCTTTTGATAAGGGAAAACAAAACAGCCCCTCCTAGCGTCACTTCATTGACGTTTCCTCGACTCTCTTCGGATTTATGCCATAATTAAAAGAGGCTGCTCTATTTATTTATTTCAATAAAATAGGTTGAGTGATTCTCGGATTCTTTTATCATGTGATCAATGACATGATGGTATTTTTCAATAATAGAAAATTATTTTTCCAGTTTTTCATATTTCTGACAGCATCGTCTTTTTGCGTTGCCGATGACTATACTGCTGCAAGACAAAACCTGCTGCAAGAACTTCAGCGTGATATGCAGTTAACCGCTGTTTTCACGAATAAAAACAAACTGGATGAAAAAGTTGTCAAGGCAATGCTGGCAATACCACGTCATAAATTTGTGCGTCGGGGTGATGAAAAATACGCGTATGAAAATCGTCCGTTACGCATTGGTTATGGGCAGACAATCTCACAACCTTATATTGTGGCATTAATGACAGATCTGCTTCAGCTAAAAGCGGACGACAAGGTCTTGGAAATTGGTACGGGATCTGGTTATCAGGCTGCCATACTCTCACCCTTGGTTAAATCAGTTTATACGATTGAAATCATCGAACCGCTTGGTAAACAGGCGCGATTACGATTTGCGCAACTGGGCTATAATAATATTACTTCCAAAGTGGCCGATGGTTATTACGGTTGGGAAAAAGCCGCACCATTTGATGCCATCATTGTTACCGCAGCAGCGAGCCACGTTCCGCCACCATTAATACAACAACTCAAACCGGGTGGACGAATGATCATACCAGTTGGTAGTCAATTCCTTACCCAACAATTAATGCTAATTGAAAAAAACAGCGATGGTTCTGTACGTTCCAGGCAAATATTGCCAGTTTCGTTTGTACCACTCACTGGTGCACATTGAATACCATGGCGGACTACTCATTTAAAAATAGTAGCACGCCACCACTTATCACGATTTTTCTGCTTTCCGCGCTGTCACTCAGTTATGAGGTGTTATTAACCCGCTTGTTGTCCATTGTGCAGTGGCATCACTTTGTTTATATGATTATCAGTATTGCACTCATGGGTTATGGTGTAAGCGGTACCTTCCTAACCTTGTTACAAAAATCCCTGCAGAAACATTTTTATCTGGCGTTTGTTGTTAATGCATTGCTATTTGGTTTCACTAGTGTCGGCGGGTTTTTGTTTGCGCAACAATTGCCATTTATTCCGATGGAATTGTTTTGGGATAGCAAGCAGTGGTTGTGGTTATTGTTACTGTATCTGTTGTTAGTTTTACCTTTCTTTTTTGTTGCAAATTGTATTGGTCTGGTTTTTCTGCATTATCGCAACAGCATTAATAAAATCTATGCGGCAGATTTGTTAGGCGCTGCGTTGGGTGCTTTTGGAATTATTATTTTGTTATCGGTAATGTTTCCGGAAGATATTCTGCGTTTGATCATTAGTGCAACCGGCTGTGCAGTATTATTTGTCGTTATTAAGTTGCAGCACAGAATGCGCTGGATAATTACGCTAAGTTTAATTTTGGTGATCCCCTGGTTAGTTCCCAAGCCCTGGCTGAGCCTGAATATTTCCGAGTTTAAATCTTTACAGCAAACACTTAACGTTCAAGGAGCTAAGCTTATTCAGCAAAGTAGTGGGCCTATGTCGGTTTTGAGTGTGGTTGAAAACCAGCAAGTACCTTTCCGGCATGTACCGGGTTTATCATTGACAGCCACAGCAGAACCTCCACAACAATTAGCTGTATTTTATGATGCTGATGCCATGTCGATGATTACCCGATTTGATGGTGACATAACAAAACTTAAATATATGGGTGAAGTCACGTCGGCATTGCCTTATCAATTGTTGCATAAGCCGGAAGTGCTGGTAGTGGGTGCAGGTGGTGGGGCAGAGGTTTTACAGGCTTTGTATCACGATGCCAAGCATGTTGATGCGGTGGAACTGAATCGACAAATGATTTCGCTGGTTAAGAATAGCTATGCGTCATTTTCTGGTGATTTATATCGCCATCCGCGAATCAGTTTACATGAATCAGAAGCCAGAGGGTTTATTGCTGCGACCGATAAAGATTTTGACTTGATACAGATTAGTTTGATGGATTCTTTCGCTGCTTCCGCTGCAGGTTTACATGCCTTGAACGAAAGTTATTTGTATACGGTTCAAGCTTTTCAATCTTATTTTGAGCATTTGAGTTCTGAAGGTTTGTTGTCGATTACCCGTTGGGTAAAATTACCACCGCGTGATACCTTGAAGCTGGTGGCAACTGCCCGACAGGCTTTATCAGATTCCGGCGTCGAAAATCCCGAACAACATATTGCACTGATACGGACCTGGAATACAGCAACACTGATCGTTAAAAAGCAAAGGATAAACGCTGAAGATATTATAAAAATCAAACAGTTTAGCCGACAACAAAATTTTGATCTGGCCTATTATCCAGGAATTGATGCAGCGGTAGTAAACCGTTTTTCGGTGTTACCTGAAGCCTATTTTTTTAACGGCGCTACGGCTTTATTATCTGCAGATTATCAACATTTTACAGAGAACTATAAATACAATCTGCAACCGGCGACTGACAATAAACCCTATTTTTTTGATTTTATGAAATGGCATGCTTTACCTGAAATAATGCAGTTACCCGCTAGTCAAGGTCTGGCATTAATTGAATGGGGCAGTATTGTTTTGGTTTTAACCTTAGTTCAAGCTTTTGTTATTAGTGTTATCTTGATTCTGTTGCCGTTATGGTTGTATTTTCGGAAAAACAGTCTAAACAAACCACAGGCAGTGCCTAAAGGTTTTGTTTTCTGGTATTTTTTGTTTTTGGGTATGGCGTTTATGTTTATTGAAATTGCGTTTATTCAACGTTTTATTTTATTTTTAAGTCATCCCACTTTCGCGATTGCAGTGGTGTTAACTGGCTTTTTACTGTTCGCCGGAATCGGTAGTGGCTTGTCACAAAAATGGCAATCGACAACGGCAATAAAAATGGCCACAGCCGGTATTGGCTTGATTGCTGGCTTTTATCTAATAGCCTTGCCGATAATATTTGATTGGTTTATCAGTTCCAGTGATACCGTAAAAATCATGCTGTCACTGATCCTCATCTCACCTTTGGCATTCTTTATGGGCATCCCTTTCCCACATGGGTTAAGTCTGCTGGCAAGGACATCACCGGAATTAATTCCCTGGGCCTGGGGTGTTAACGGATGTGCGTCGGTGGTGAGTGCAATTTTGGCAACTTTATTAGCCTTATTTGCGGGTTTTACGAATGTTATTTTATGTGCTTTGCTTTTATATTTATTAGCCGGTGTTTTATTTTTGAGGCAAGTAAAACGGATGACGTTCGATGCTGCGTAATGATTCGAATGGGTGGATATACCCGTCGATAGTGAATTACAAAAACAATCCTGGGTTGTGTTAAAACTCGGCAATCACTCTTGCATTGCTCTATCGTCTAAATCCCTATAGGCGTCCACCCAGGCTACAAAATCAAAGGAGAAGATTATGCCAGAAGTCGAAAACTTGTTAAAAACCTCGCTGGATGAAATCGAGCGTATGTTAAATAGCAAAAGTGTTGTGGGTGAACCTATTGTCATCGGTGATGCGACAATGATCCCCTTACTCAGTGTCGGATTTGGATTTGGCGGAGGTGGTGGCACGGGTAAAGGTGATATCGCCGGCGGCACTTCCGGATCAGGTGAAGGTCAGGGCGCAGGTGTGGGTGCCGGCGGTGGTGTCAAACCGATTGCTGTAATTATTATCGATAAATCTGGTGTGCGGGTGGAAGGTATCAAGGGTGGTGCCTCATCCATGTTCGAGTCTATTGGTAATGCCATTAGCAAAGGCATGGAAAAAGAGGGTAAGCAATCAAAAGCGGAAAGCTGACAGAGTTAAGCCATGCTTTTCCTCTTGATCTTGCTGATCAGTATTATCTTGCTGGTGGTGATTGTGCTTGCCAGTCCGGTTCAATTTGATGTCAATATTGATACTACCGCCTCAAAACGTGTACGTACCCACGTTATTTGGTTTTATGGGCTGCTCAAATTTGAGATAAAGAGCCCGGAAAAAAAACTGGAAAAACTCGAAAAAGAAAAAACCCGACGCCGTAAAAAACCTAAACGTCGTTTGGGTAGGGTAACTGGTAAAAAGTTTAAGTTTATGCTGCCAAGCAAAGGCTTTAAGCGAAGAATTTTGCGATTTCTTATGGATTTCATTAAATCCATTAATATTTCATTCGTGTTTTTCAAATTAGGTTTTGGATTAAATGACCCAGCAGAAACCGGAAAGATTTACGCCTTGTTGTTTCCGATCTCGGTTTGGTTAACGCAGCACGGTGTTAAACAAACCGAACTGATCCCACATTATATGGACTATGCATTTTATATTAAATCCAGTTTCAGTATACGTTTTGTACCATTGCAACAAATTGGATTAATCTTGCAATTATTATTGTCTCCCGTTATCTGGCAGGAGTTTTATCGTATGTCAAAAGCGGGTAAAAAATGAAAACCATTCAAATTGGAAAAACATTTAACTTTGATGATGTGCTACTCACACCGCTTGAGTTATGCGAGATAAATAGTTTTGGAGATAAAAACAGCTATTTTGCTAGCGGTAAAAAGCAAGTCTATGCCTTGTTATTTTGTAAGTCAGATAAAGTTTTTGCGCTGGATTTGTCTGGAAAATCAATTGATATAGATTATCTTTGTCAAAAAGTTAATGGTTTGTCAGAATATCTTGAGCGTTTAGAAACTCCGTAACCCGGATGTACGACTATAGGGATTTAGGTGGTAGAGAAATGGAGGAGCAATTGCCGGGAAACACAAACTCAATTTTCTGTTTATCATTTGTACGGGAAATTTCCTGGTTGAGTTTTTTGAATACCTGTACGAACTCATCCTTGTTCGGTTATAGTAGCAGTGTTCTATCCTGTACATTCAAACCACCAACTTCGCTAAACACCTTGGCAATGTTTAAAGCGTCAGATTCAGCATAGCGTAGTTCTTCACGAGTAGGCCCACCATTATTAGACGCAGTTATAAGTGCATAATGCTTTAGCGTTGAATGATCACTATAGGCGCAGCATGGAATCAAGAAAAAATACATGATTATAAAGGAAAATAATTTGCGCATAAATTAGACACAAATTATTGTGTTGTCAAATGGTTATCGGTGATTAAGATCAATTTTTCTCTAATCGCTTGATTTGGGATTTGATAATACATCCAGGATAAATCAGGTCTAACAGTACGCAGAAATTCCCATGTACCTTGTGAATTACGATAAAATTCTTGTTTATAGTCGTAACTGTCTTCTTGTTTAGGTAATTCAGCCAGTAGGCAGAAAATATCAACGTCCCATTCACTAATTTCACACGAAGAATCAATTGTTATATCTGGCGATACATATGTCTCCCTATAGTTGTCATCAGTTTTTAGCGTAAATTTTTTATCAATTCTGTAGTTTTGTATTTCTTTGTTTACAACATTATATATTGTTTCCGCAGACAAAATTGAAGATTTCCACGGGGTATGATCGAGCATGTCATACGCTTTTACAACTTGATGAACAAAGCGTTTTGTTTCGTCATCATTGCCTGAAATATATCTGTTTCGAACTTGTATTGTAATATTATCGACGATATTTTTTTGGAAGATATCGATATAATGTTGTTCTTCGCTCAATGCTGCGGATGTACTATAGCCATGTAAAGAGTTTTCAAAGGAAAATACTTGAGAAATATTTTCGTAATTATTTGCTTTAAAACGCATTACATCATCAGCGGTTAACCATGCCTTATCATCTCCAGAAGAGGAGAAATAAGTAAGTGTTTGATTGGTTATATTTTCTATAATTACAAATTTAGTTATGTCATCGCTTGTGAAAAAAGTATTATCCTCTCCATTGGACTGAATGTGTTTGTAAATTATTAAATCATCATTTTTAACTACATCGATATATTTCCAGGTTAGATTCTCTAAATTGGAATTTGATTCTAAATTACGATCTAAAAAGAGTATGCGACTACCTGTGTCTGTTTTTTGAATGTAAATTCTTTCGTAGCCTTTGCCGTAGTAGTTAAAATGAGTTTGTATTATTTTGAAGTAGCTGTTAGATAGAAAATCACCTATTATGCGATTTTTTGAAAAGGAACTATATGAAAAGTAATTATATGAAAGATTGTTAGAAAAGTCATTGTGCACTATAGATGAATTTTGGTCGTCATACTTAAATAAGGTTTTTTGTGCAACATCATCGTCACTTGTTCCCCATATATTATCTGATCCTGCTCCTTTTCCAAAGCTTTTGAATCTTGATAATTCATATGTTTTAAATCCTTCGTCGTCAGTGTAAATTTCAATTAAGTTTATGTTTAGTCGCATTTCATCTGAAGGTTGATATTGCATGCATGAGGATACGATTATAAAATTGATAACGATTAATAATATTTTCATTTATTCTATGTTCCTATAGCGTGTAACCGATACTTAATGCGATTTTTGTTGAGCCCTTGTTTATGTCTTTATCAAACAATGGCTGCATAAGCCTGATGAAATGCAATGAAAAATCAATGACAAAATTGTTTTCTAGGAATTGTACACCTACAGGAATGTATGAACCTTCAATATGAGATTCTGTCATTTTTTCGGCTTTGGGATAAGTTGCAATGTATTCTCCAGTAACATCATAAAGTTGTTCGCGATAGTACCCGATACCAGTAAACAATCGTGTGCCAGCCTTACTCCCCATGCTTTTCCCAATTAAACCAAACGTTATGTCTGTGGTTATTCCTCTTATAACACCAGCACCTTTGGTTTCAAAAAAACGCGCGGTAAGTGCAGAGTTTTTACTTAAGATTCTTTGATATCCAAGAGAATACCCGGTGTAGTAGTTTTCCTGCTCAGCAGCCTGTATATAATCTGAAGAAATAAACTTGAGTCTGCCAGCCAATCCACCGGTTAAAATCCTGTCATTGTCAACATTTCTTCTGAACATATGCAGCGATCCAATTCGAGTTGCAATGTTTGGAGATGAACCACGCAGATTTGTGTTTTCAATTTTACTGGTGGAAAAATGATTAAACGCTAGTTCAGTGGTTTTTCCTTTAGCCAGTTGTGTCCTGGTTTCATAAACATTTCCATTGTCCATAAACAACACCCGATAACGACCGCTCTCCAATGCCACATTAATATCCGTATTAACCGTTTTATTTATCTCCGCCACCAAAGGCCCATTAGCCTTATGAATAAAAAATCTACCTGTTAGGTCCGCTGGAATATTAATGGTGGAAGATAAGGTTTTTAAATCGGTCAATACCAAATCACCAGCGCCAGCCACCTGCATGTTGTAAGCAGGATGTTGTGCGCCGGCCTGGGTTTTCTGGGTGCGGTTTAAGGTTTCATGGAAGGCATAGTTATAGGCTTCGTTAAGGGTTACGGCTTTATCGCCACTGGTATCTGCGGCACCACGTAAACCAGAGATGAGATAATGTGTGAAAAAACTGCTGCCGATTTTGTCGGACTCCTGCGCGGCTTCGTCAGCTGATGCTGAAGTGAGGATAATATTGCCTTTAATGCGATTGGCTTCATTAATGAGAAAAGGTGGTTTGCGTACACCGCCTTTGGTGCGGGTAAATGCGCCGGACTGACAGGAGTCCAGCAAGGCGATACGAACATCACTGTTGATGCCATTAATTAGTTGCTTCAAGGTTTGGTAGGAGACCTTACCATCTTTAAACATGAGGCCATCATCGTCGGAATGACCGGAATAGTAAAAGACGAATTCTAGCTTTTGCTTGCTATCTGTCCTGGAAATTTGCTGATTGAGCTTCTCGAATACCTGTACAAACTCATCCTTGCTTGGCGATAGCAGTAGTGTCCTGTCTTGTGCATTTAAACCACCAATTTCATTAAACACCTTGGCAATGTTCAAGGCATCCGATTCGGCATAGCGTAATTCTTCACGAGTTGGGCCACCATTATTTGATGCAGTAATTAATGCATAACGTTTTAAGGTGGAGTGTTCGCTGTTTCCATAGCAAACAAATGGTAAGCAGGATAAAACTGCAGTTAGGAAAAGCTTGCGCATTATTATTCCTTGTTTAATTGTACAGTATTAAGTCTTGTTGTTGTATTGTTACCGAGAGAGGCAACACTTTTATCATCATTTAGTAGTTGTTCTGCCTGAGCCATGATTGAAGTAACATTTAATGGCTGCTCTGATGTTATAAAATAAAAGCGTTCATAGTCCGGGGCGTTATCCAGCACATAAGAAAAAGCCAATGCGGTTTCACCATTATTTGTTAGTCGAGTAGATGATTCATTATTACCGGGATAGTGCAGGGTGATTTGTCGGTTACCATCCAGTGAAAATATTACGCCGTGTTTTGCATTTCCTGCGATATAAGCCAGTTGTAGTTTGTCATTTTCAGTCACCTTGGCATTGTTTTTTAACTGCTCGATACCGCCGTCGTTTTTACGATAAATGATTAAACTGGATTCCATGCCTTTTAAACGGGTAACTTCCAGTTCAGGCTCAAGCTTGTTCAGTGTTTGATCCTGCCAGACTGGTAATAAAAATGACAAGCAGAAAAACGAAAAAACACCAGCCAAAGCAAATTTAAGTGTCGATGAATTTTGATTCCTCAGTACAGATTGGGATTTGGTTTGTGTCGTATCGATATGTTTGTTTATGGGGAAATTCAATTCGAAGTTACGGTTCTCAGCAATCATTTCATCAAGTTTTGCTTGCAACGTCGGATTATTCTCAAGCAGTTTTTCAACTTCTTTTTCTTCTACCTGAGGCAATTCACCCAACAGGTATTTTTCCAGTGTCAGGATGGGTATGGTTTCAGTTTTAGATTTCATGTTTTAAATGCTCAATGCTTTGCTTAAACAGTTTTAAACGCTTGCGTACCCCGGAAACAGACATGCCCACTTCGTTTGCCACTTCTTGTAATGTCATACCATCATAAAAATGCAATAGCGCAATCACTCGGGTGGTTTCTGTTTGTTTAACCAGAATCCTGTCCAGCAAACGGCTGCTAAAAGTCTGGTATTCCAGATTTTCGTTGGTGGCAATTTCCAGAATAATGTTTTCATCTTCGTTACTGTATTTAATTTTTCTTTCCCGTATCAGGTTCAGGCAAATATTGGTGGCAATGCGATACAGCAAGGAGCTAGGCTGGTTTAAATCCAGTTCTGCCTGGCGTTTGAGAATTTTCATAAATACCTCCTGCATGGCTTCCTGGGCCAGGTCATCATCAGGCAATAGTTGCCGACAACGCCTGAGCACCATAGGCCCGTAGCGGTAATACAGTTTTTCTATTTCGAGTGACACGACAAATCCTTGTTTTTATCTGTAACACTTAAGGCGGGGATTGGTGTTACTTTTTTTCGATTTTTTTGCGCCGGATTATATCGGAATCAGGTCTGTTACGCTGTTTTGGGGGGATTTATTACCTGCCCTGATCAAAAATTCCCACAAAACTGCCAACCCGATCACAAAATCACCGGCTTTAATTTTAATTGGTGGTCTTTGGGACGATATTGCCATTGTCAGTTGGGAAATATGTCCCAAAAACTGGTCAAATAATATGAAGGGGAGTAAACTTATGAGTAAGATATTGAATAAAACAGCAATTGCGTTGGCAGTGGTCACCAGTCTGGGATTTACCGGTTGTATCGATAGTGGTGATAAGAGCACGATGTCTGGCTCAACTGAGGTAATTAATAAGTCTACTTCTGGTGTAATTACCGGATTTGGCAGTGTTTTTATCAACGGTATTGAATATGAAACCGACGGCACAACTTTTGTTGTTAATGGTGTTGAAGGTGATGAGTCTCTACTAAAACTGGGTATGGTAGTTTCTTTGTCTGGCGCGGCAAACGCGGATGGAACCGGTACAGCGGTTGACATCGAATTCGACAATGAAGTTAAAGGTATGGTACTGGATAATAGTCAGTACAGTATTGACGGCACATTCAATATCATGGGTTTGATCATTCATACTGACGAAGACACGGTGTTTGAAAGTTTTGATTCGTTAATGACAGATATGGGCCAAATTGAGATTGGCAATATTGTTGAAATCAGCGGTTATTCGGCGGGTGATGGTTCTGTTTGGGCTACCCGGTTGGAAGTGAAACAAGCCAGCCATACCGAAGGTGAGGAGATAGAAATCCAGGGCCTGACAAAAATGGTGACTGATACCACTTTTATGATTGGTGATATGATTGTGGATTACAGTTCGGCTGTATTTGATGACGATATTGTCGATGCGGTGATTACTGAAGGTTTGTTTGTAGAAGTGAAAAGTGAATTGGGCTTGAATGCTAATAATGCGTTGATCGCCCAAAAAGTTGAGCTGAAAGGTGAGGGTAAAAAATCAGTAAGACATGACGCTGACGATGACGAAGTTGAATTACAGGGTGTTATTACCAAAGTTATTAGTGATGCCGAAATTGAAATTAACGGCGTTAAAGTGTTACTGGATGCTAACACCAGTTTGATACACGGTACAGCGGCAACATTGGCTGAAGGATTAAAAGTCAAAGTAAAAGGTGATGTAAACGTAGATGGCCAATTGTTAGCCAGTAAACTGGTATTTAAACCCAGTGGTGACATTAAACTGTTCGCAGAAGTGGAAGCAACTGATGTAACAGCTAATACCATCCAGGTACTGGGTTTGACCGTAAGTTTAAACAACTACACGATGGTTGAAGATGATCGGGAAGATGCCACCGATATTGTTAAATACAATTTTGGTGTGGATGATCTGCTTGTTGGTGATTGGGTTGAAATCAAAGCATACACCGATGCATCAAGTGGTTTAACCGCATTGAAAATGGAACGTGAAGATTTTGAAGTGGATGATTCAGCAAAACTGAAAGGAAAAATCGAATCTTTCGATGCGCAATTAATGCAAATGGTAGTTGCTGGTGTCAATGTGGATTATTCTGCCATTGCTGCCGAGTTTATTCCCGAAGTGGGCTTAAAAGCTGAGTTGAAAGGTTCATATGCAAATGCATTGTTCACTGCCCAGGAAGGTGATGCGGAAGCAGATGATGAAGTATATATCGGTGGTTCAGATGCACATGAAGATGAAGAAGGTGAGCACCAAGAATCAGACGGTCAGGAAACTGGATTAAATGAGGTATCTGAGGGGCACAATGAGTCAGACGAGTCTCTGTCTTAATTGAGTAGAAACGTTAATGCCAGCCGGTAATATTGCTGGCTGGCATTTACTAAAGAAAAAATAAATATGACACAGGAAAACATTTTAAACAAAGCAATACTCAGTGTATTAAAACCGCTGATACGAATTTTATTGCGCAACAATATCGCGTTTGGTGCTTTTGCTGAACTTGCCCGGCGCGCCTATGTGGAAGTCGCCACCGACGATTTCAAAGTTGAGGGGCGTAAACAAAGTAATTCGCGTATTGCTACCATTACCGGCCTTTCACGAAAAGAAGTGAAACGTTTACAAGAGCTGGATGAAGAAAGCGGTAATAATTTAGTGGAAAAATACAACCGGGCAGCCCGAGTTGTGTATGGTTGGGTGCACGATGAAATTTATCAGGCATCTGAAGACAAAACACGAATTCTAAGCTTTGAAGGTGATGCGCCTTCATTCTCAGCCCTGGTGAAAGAGTACAGTGGCGATGTGCCACCAAGAGCCATTCTTGATGAACTGCAAAGAGTGGGTGTGGTCGAAGTTGATGACAATGAACAAATTCACTTGCTATCACGCGCTTATATACCAAAAACTGGCATTAATGAAAAAATCACATACCTTGGCACGGACGTCTCTGCATTGTTGAATACCATGGACAGGAATATTTATCTCACCGATCACAGTCCTTTCTTTCAACGTAAAGTCTATTACGATAATCTGCCCCGTGAAGCCGTGCCAGAAATTCAACGATTGATTGCAAAAAATTCACAGAAACTGCTGGAAAAAATTGATCAAACCATGGCAAAACATGACCGGGATATCAATCCGAAAGTACAAGGAACCGGTAAACGCGCTGTTGGTGTCGGTATTTACTATTTTGAGAACAAAGACATTAAGGAGAAAGACGATGAGTAAAAGATTTCTTCGTCTGGTGTTAATAATCAGTCTGGTCACTTTAATAATCGGCTGTAGCGCTGGTGGTGGTGAAACTGGTACTGGTGCCGATGATGATACGGTCAGTGTGGGAGTGATTACCGGTTTCGGAAGCGTTTACGTTAACGATATAAAGTATGAAACCAATGATACCACTGTGACCCTCGATGGTGCGCCAGCTAGTGAATCTGCATTGCGCGTAGGTATGATTGTGAGTTTAAAAGGCAGCATCAACAATGATGGTGTAACTGGTACAGCAAGCAGTATTGCATTTGAAGATAACGTGGAAGGGGTTGTACTGGCCAATAACATAATCGACAGCAACCGACTGGATATTATGGGGCAAATTGTCATTGTTGATAACGACACAATATTTGAAAGTCAGGTAACAACGGTTACTTCGCTGGCGGAAATTCAAGTGGACAATATTGTCGAAGTCAGTGGTTATACATCAGGTGACGGAACAATTTACGCTACACGTGTTGAAGTGAAGCAAGCGCAATACACCAGCGGTGAGGAAATGGAAGTGGAAGGCCTGGCCACAAATGTTACAGCCACACATTTTAATATTGGGCGCCTGACTTTTAGCTATACAAATACTGTATTGGAAGACTTTGATGGTCAAGATTTTGTTGAAGGGGCATTAGTTGAAGTGACAACCAGTCAGGCCATTAATGGATTGGAAGCTATTGCAGATAAAGTGGAATTTAAAAAAGCCAATGAGACCATTGATTCTAATACAAGTGTAAAAAATGTGGAACTCGAAGGTGTTATTTCTGTGTCTGTTAACGCACAGGATGAATTTCAACTGAACAGCCAGCTGGTGCGATTAACCACATCCACGGTATTTGAACAAGGTGACAAAACTGCGCTGATTAAAGGTGCACGTGCAGATGTGGAAGGCTCAATCCAGGACGGTGTATTAATCGCCACAGAAATTGAAGTTAAGCAACAAAGTAGCAGCCAAATCGCGGGCAGTATTTCCGCGATTAATACGGCAATGCAAATCATTACAGTAGCCGGTCAGGATGTGCAAATTAACAGCTCAACCCGATTGCAGGATGAAGATGATGATTCAAATGATGATGAGCGCCGCTACTTCAATTTTAGCAATTTGCGAATCAATGATTATGTAGAAATCAGTGGTTATACAGATACAAGCAGTAACTTACTGATCGCAACAAAACTGGAACGTGATGAACCGGAGGACGCTGGTGATACAAATGGCTGGGAACTGGAAGATGTAATCGATAGTATCGACCTGCCAAATAATACGATTATCGTTGGTGGGCAGGAAGTTAATATAGCCGGTATTGTGTTCACCGGCCAAGCGGGAGACAGTGTCGAGCTGGAAGGAAATATAGTAGACGGTGTTTGGATCGCGACCGATATATCCTACAAAACCGAATTTGAAGTAGAAGGGCAAGTGCTTTCCATTGATTTGGAAAACAATCAGATTGTACTGTCGACAGAGAATGGTGATATTAGTATCGATATTTCTTACATTATTTTCAATGCTCGCGTCGGCGATGACGTGGAAATTGAAGGTCAGATTATTAATGAAGTTCTGGTTGCCAGTGAAATGGAAATTGATAGTAGTGAATCCAGTAGTAAATCTGAAGAGAGCAATGAATCAGAGGAAGAAAACTCAACTGATTCCACAGATGATCAAACGCCGGAAATCGATAGCACAGACTCGACGGATGATGAAGTTGATGAAGTTGATGATGATTAATATGCTCATTGCTTAGTGCTTAGATCCACAAAGATACAGCTCATGGTTCAATATGAGCTGTATTCATCAAATACTCACTTCGCAGTATAAAACCCCCGCAAAACCAACATGCCAAATATCCTGGAAAGTTTGTTAGATCCGTTCCGGTTCATATACCCGTAGCGATTGAGATCTAGGTCTAATTGCGCGTCCAATTTTCTCCATGGCGGCCGTTAAAACTCCTTGTAATAGAGCGACTATTACGCGTCATTTTGCCTAGCCATGAAGAAAATATAACGCACACTAAAACCTAAATCCCAAACGCCACGGGTATATTACGATTAATGATAGCTGGAATTTCTCTGAGCCAGGTTATAAACTTTAAGTAGAAACCAAAACAACTACACCTCTCATGCCCATGATGAAAAAGGATTTTGATGATGAGAACCTACGCCAACAAGCGAAGTCCATCTAAAAAGAACGACTCGTTTCTCAACAGTAATATACAGCGCTCTGCCAAGTCTTCAGTTTTTCAAAATAGTCATTTGAATAATGTTTTTAAAACAGACTTTTCCCAACTATCCGTATATCCGAGTGAATCTGATCAGCAACAGGCTGCGAAAAGTAGGGCAGAAGATAATCATACATCAATTCAGCCAATGGCAGGCCCGGTTTCCGACGGAGTCTCCAATAAACCCGAATTACCGCCCGGTGAATTCAATGAAGAAGAAATGGCGTTGCCTGAAGCACCCACAACGACAGCGCCAGCCACTACAGCAACAAACACAACAACGCCTGCAACAACACCTGCACCTGGCCCAGCGCAACAGCCACAACCTGCACCGGCAAGTGCTAGAACTGTAATTCGTGGGCCGCGAGAAATGTGGTTTTTTAATAATGAAACGCCACCCAATTACACAGTAGCTTCAAGATTAAGTAGCAACAAAGCCGGTGGCACATTTCAGTGGAGTACGTCAGCACAGTTAACCCTTTCCTCAGCAACCGATGCTCGTCCCACGGTTACCACCGCAGCTGCCAGTGCACCGCCGGGTAGAGATGCCTGGATAAGACTCCGGCATACCGATGCAGGCGGTACGCGAACAGCAGCTAGTTATCGGTTAACCATACTGGAACCGGACAGCCTGAATCATTTAGGCGCGGACGTGGATAATGCTGTGGCGGGTTTGGGTTATGAATCAGAAATACATTACAGCATACTTGATCAGTTTGGTACTGTTTTGCCCCGCAATGTTCCGTTGAACGAACAGTGGACTGGCGCAGCCGTTATTGATTTTCCTGGTGGTAATTGGACTCGTCCACCCGACTGCGGTGCCACCGGTGTTTGCGGTGCATCATTCAATCCGGCGGATTTTCACGATCGTGTTACCGGTGAGGGTGATGCGGGCGCAATACCCGCACCGGTAGCACCAACGCACGCACAAGCTGCTGTAGCTGCGGAACACTGGCCGGGTGACTGGCGAATTGGCAGCAGCATTCGTGGTAACGGCAGTTTAGTGGCCTCTGTTACCTGGCAACGCAACCGTGGCCATGCGCGACATACTTGATGACTTATTATTAAAAAGCAGTTCCCATGTTCACATCGGCTGTTTAATGCTTATAGCACCGCGTAAATCACCTGCTTTATAATTTTGTGCCTGATCATGTGGGTAGCGTTCCTCCAAAATCATTTGCACTTCAGGGAGAATCGTTTCCGAACCACCATGGCATTGTAAGCACATGGGTTGAACACCGATGGCTTTCATAAAACGAAAGTACTTGCCGTTGGGTTCTTCAACCACTTCGGAGAACGCCATTTTTTTATAGGGTTCACCATTTTTATTGCGTTCCTGGAATTTCGCCAGGACTTTTTGCTCCCAGGGATCAGGTGTTCCCAGCAGGGAGTTTCTGACTTTAGTACCTACGCGCGTGACCTTCCAACCGGTTTTGCGGGACAGTTCTCCGGTTATTTCAGGCGCCTTGTCGGAGCAAACCTGAATCGCATTTGTCGGGCCACCGGCTTTCATGGCGGCTTGCATTTCCTTGCCAAGGCGTTTGCCAAATTCTTTGGTGGTTTTCATGGCAGCAGTTTTACGATCTTCAATATCACCAGCTATACCAACCGAAGAAAATGCTGCAAATAAACTCGCAATGAACAGTAAAGTAAACATTTTAGCCATTAAATTTTTCTCCAGAGAATGTCATAAAAGCTACACTATATATTAGTGCATCAGTCGTAAATGTAAAACACGATCAAATTTAACTAGGGAACCTCTGAATAAATCATCTCGCTATTTAACTTATCCATAGTCTCCCGAGAGTGTGGTGGTTTTTATTGCCAATGAATTTCACAATATAAAATATAGCTTATTTGGTAGAAAGTTGCTTCATAATTATTATAAATTGGATGTGTTTTTAAGCGCTTTTTCAAGATTGGCTTTTTGTTTGCAGGATAATAAATAACATTGTGAATATATTTTTTATTAAAACATATATGGTTCTGGGTTGGTATGGTTCTGCGTTGATATCGAGTTGGAGATAATTTGTGAAGTCTTTTGTCAAAGCCGTGGAAGTTTGGGTACCGGGTGCACAACATTTAACACTTGATTTGGCCTCTTCTCATTATGGGGATTTGATAGATTTTCAAAAAGCCAGTGTAATCATGCAATTTGTCTACGATGATGGATTGCCAGGCAAAACCTGGTCTGGTGCTAAGCCTATTATTTTGAACGATTTACAAAACAGTTATTTTCAACGTGGTGACGCTGCCGCACAAGCAGGTATCAGCTGTGCGGTATCTGTGCCTTTTTTCTGTGGTGAGTTTCTGCAAGCCGTCGTGATTTTATTTTGTGGTGGTGAATCCGTATCAGGTGCCATCGAACTTTGGGCAAATAATAATGAAAATGAACTGCGATTACAGGATGGTTATTTTGGCGAACTTAGTCGTTTCGAATGGATATCCCGCAAGTTAACTATTATGCGGGGCCGAGGATTACCCGGTAACGCCTGGGAACAAGCCAAACCCATTGTTATTCAGGACTTGTCCAACTCGTCATCATTTCTACGTGCCATCAATGCAGCTGAAGCGGGTATTAGTACCGGATTGGCGATACCGTTTTATTATTCTGAATCAGCCGTACAAGTGCTGGCGTTGTTGTCGGCCAAAGGTACTCCCATCGCTAAATGTTTTGAAATCTGGTTAAGGGATGAGGAGAAGCAATGTTTAGAATTTGATTCGGGAAATTGTTCAACCGGTGAAGATTTAACCCAAAAATATCAAAACACACAAATTAAAAAAGGCGAGGGAATATTGGGTGAGTGCTGGTTAACTGGTCGACCTTTAGTTCACAAAAACGCTGATAACAGGCAAGACGTTATTCTATATTTACCCATCAACAAAGGTTGCCAGCTAAGCGCAATCGTCAGTTTGGCTTTATCATAAATTTAACTCCTTGCATTTGGCGCTATGCGAATAAATACCAATATAACAATGGTGAACGCCTGGCTAGTATTCAAATAAGTGGTTTTATGCTTGTTTCAAACTGCGAAGGGTGTGTGCCATGGATAAAAAATTCAATCATGCATATTCAGGAATTTTTGTCGGTGCGGTGATTACAGTCCTGGCAATGCTTACGCTTTTACTGCATTTAAATACCGATAATCAAATTGAATTTGACACCTCTGCGCTGATTTTACTGTTCATCGCTTTGCTGCCCTGGTTGGCACTGTTTGTTGATAACGCCAGCCTGCCGGGTGGTTGGCGTATCGAGTTTAAAAAACTCAAAGCCCAACAGGAATCCGATATCGATGATATCACCAGTTTTTGTTTGACAACTTTTTAACAGGTTATGAACTCATACTATTGCAGAAATTGAATTCTCCAGAGCGGTTTTCTTACCAGTTTCAAGGCAATTTTGAAAAAGAATTACGCAATTTATTGGCACTAAAATTAATTGAACGTCATTTCAATAAAGGCATTCGCTCTGCAAAAAAGAATATTCACAACGATAACGATTTAAAAACACATATTTATATTACCGAAAAAGGTAAATTGTATCTTTCACGCCTTGCGAAAATTAAACAAAATGAAGAAAAGTAGGGTGAACTTTGTGTACTTTTAACAACGAAGTGCAATTTCTCACCTCGTTGATGTTGTATCTCGTTGCCATGGTTCTTCATGGGGATGTATATAGGAAGTGATGAAGTTTAATAAAAAATTATTGCTCGTTTCTCACAAAATAGTTAATCTACTTCGCCTGGATAAATGTCTTTTTATCGAACTATGCGTCGTGACGTATGTGGTACTGATTTACAATTTCAAAATTATAACTTATCTTTCCGTTAAAAATTATTATTTTGGAATGCCAAAACCTTTTTCTGCATCCATAATTGCTCGATACTTTCGCTTGAAACTATAAAAGGTAGATCTGTTTTTTTTATTTATTTTTTTTGCTTTTTCAAGGATTGGCGCAAATGATTTGCTTAAACGTATAGGTAATTTGAATTTATAAGTCATCAAAGAATTACTCTTTGAACTTTCGGCTGGCAGGTTTTGGGGATCACTTATTTTGTTAAGCCATAAGTTGCTTTGTCCAGATAAGTTGTAATTTAGAGCAGAACAAGGGGGCGAAAATGCAAAATGCGATATTCCTGGGTACACATTTATTGTGTAATGCTGAAGACTTTCTGTATTGGTTATGCCTTTCGGGTAACTTACGGACTGAATTAATAAGCGTGAACTGAATTCATCCATCAGTTTTAGTTGATACGCTGCATCTTCGTCATTAATGGGGTATCTGGATGTAAAAAACTTGTTTTCTAATTTCATAGAATGAGGGTCTACGCCGCTCATTGGGTTAGCGAGAATTAATTGAATTTCTTGAGTGTCAACATAAAGGTGCAAATTGCAATTTAGAAATTTATTACCGTTTGAGGGTGCAATTAATTCAAATGCAATTCCAAGTAAGCCTTTGTCGAGATTTTCAATGCCTTTTTCGGGGAGAGAAAAACGTTTTTGAAACGACTGGGTGTATAACATCTCTCTGTATGGAATACTTTCAAGAGCATCCGATAATTTTTCATCCAGTGAACGGCCGGTCATTAAACCACCAGCATAAGCATCAACAATAGATAATGCGAAGCAAAAACAAAGGCAGGTAATTTTATAAGACAATTGTTTTTTGCATTGGTCGAAGGGATTCAACTAATTGCTCCAGATGCGTTAATCTTACACCCAACCATACCGGATAAAATAAGCATTGCCAACATTTTGTACAGCGGTAACAACTTGTCCCATGCTATGTTGTGTCAGTAACATTGCTGCGCCCTGGCCTAGCGCTGAGCCAATGCCTTTCAACGGGACTAAAACATCAGAAGTTTCAAAGTCAAAATGGGTTGCTACAGGTATGTGTACAGTTCCCCGAATGTGTCACCAGTACCAATACTCACGGCGTCGTATTTTGCCCGGACATTCAACATTTGTTTTTCGTTAACATTGCCCCTGATGAGGTCCCTGGATGTTCGGCAGACACCTTGAAGCGGTGGGTAGTGACGCATAATACCACTGCATGCACCATAGGTTTTTAAAGACACAAATGATCTCACGACACCCGGTGCATTGAAGGTAACAACAGGTAAGCCATGGTATGCGCTTAGCATTGAGGCCAATCCACCACCTAAGGAATGACCTGTCAGGTAGGTTGAACCTATATTAGATATATTGCTTGCAAATTCATCAAAAAAACCCAGTGATATTTCAAATTGCTCTGGATTAACACCTATTGCAATTTGTACGTCGGAAACCACCGCATCACGTATTTCATCTGTTCCACGTATAGCAAAGACTGACGCCGTTCTTCCATTAACAAAGCCATTATATTGTTTGGCAAAAAAACCATTGGTGTTTCCATCATTATGACCAAATGCTCTTACAAACCGGCAACCTGGAATAGCGCCATTTATCGTCTGATTTTCATACGCATACAGTGACATTTTTGCATGGTCTAAGACTTTAGGGCGTGCGGGCATATTAGCGTCCTTTTTATTTGGCAAGAAGGATAATTGAATTGTTTAAATATCGTCCGGCCTTGAATGATTATTTAGTTGATATTGCTGCTTAACTGATCAAAAAAATTGAATTTTAATTCTTTGTTATTCAGTTGTTTATGAATGTGTTATTCGATCGGCTTCAAAATACACTAAATTGAGCAATGGATTATTCAGGCCGTGATATAAGCAACAGGAACATTAGAATTAGAAACGCGGGTTGGGGTTGAAAAGAACAAGAGCAGGCTTTGCTTTGTGTATGTGCATTTATAAGTAATGTGAAGTCAAATCCTTATGGTTGCTGCAATAGCCAAATTATTGAAGGAGTATATTTGCAGAATTACTTAGCGCTTGTTCCAAGGGCAGTGAATTTAATGCAGGAAACAAGACTAACCCCGCAAATTTGCTTCCAAAACTATTTTTAATTAGAAAATAGGACCTTGTTCTGCAATAATTTTATAAATGAAACGAAAAATCTGCCCTAATTGCAAGCGACCAATGTCAGTTTGCTTTTGCCACTGCCTAAAAAACATCCATAATCTGTGGCCCGTTTGGGTACTTCAGGAAGTTGCAGAAAAAAAACACGCCATTGGTACGGCAAAAATTGCCGCACTTTGCCTGAATAATATAAATATGATTGATGTTAAGGCAGCGCCTAGTGACGCAGAATTTATATCCAACATAAATAAACAGATTCCGATTCTGGTTTACCCCGGCGAAAATTCACTCGACCTGAATCAGTTAAAGTCAGAAACACCTCGCCCACTGCTTCTCCTTGATGGCAGTTGGCGCAAAACCCGAAAAATGTTTTATGACATACCCCAATTAAATAATTTACCCCGACTCAGCATTAATCCCGATACTGTCTCAAGATATAGAATCCGCAAGGCACCTGATGCATCTGCCATTTCAACACTTGAAGCCATAACGCATGTGTTGTCTGTGCTTGATAATAATGCAGAAAAATACGCTCCAATGCTGGAGACAATGGACTGGATGATTGATAAGCAAATCGAATATATGGGAGAAGATGTTTACCTGAAAAACTATAAATGAAAAATACGACTCATGTAACGAGTAGGGGGGATAAGTTTACGCATCACCGTCACACAGTGCGGATTGATTGAATTCAGGAAGATAAAAATTTGTATATGGAATATCTCAAATATTCATGTGTAATATTCCAGTCAAAGTTAAATCAAAACAGCAAATTGTGGTTATATATTATTGCGCAGCCATTTCCTTAAATCGGAAATCATCACGAAATTCCTTAGAACAATTCGCCTCAGTAAAATATTTATTATAGTCAGCCATGTGTTCAACAGCTATAGCATCTAATAGCCAATTTTCTGCTTTGACAAAAGAAATATAAAAAGCGATCTTTTCATTTTCTGTGGATTTACCATTAATGATCAGGCAGGCGTGATTATTATTTATGCTTTCTAAATGATTTATTTTTGTTTTAAGAAGCAGGGGAAAGGATAAATAGTTTTCAATCAAATGCTGTAAAACTGTTGGTGATTTTTCACGCTTGTTTAGTATTTCTGTTTGGTAGCGTAAAGAGTAAGAAGAGAAAACTTCTTCTAACCGAGAGTTTGAGTATTGGTTTGCTTCATTGAGCAGACTCGAATAGCGCTCATAAGCAGCAATCGGAGATTGACTATTGTTTACTATTTTTTGTTGTGCGCATGCGGCTAAAACAACACAACATAATGCAAAACTAACGAGCTTAAAAATTAAAAATTGCTTGAATTGCACTCTATCTACTCCAATGATCCAGCAACGGATTTGTCAATCACACGATAACGATTTTTCAATGCACGGGCCGCGATACACAATAAACCAGAGCAATGTAATATGAGTTGCTCCACATCAAGAAAACCGATAATTTCAACCGTGACCGCAAGCCCAAACGTACCGCGATATTGAATCATTCCCTGTTTATTGCCGCTGAGCATAATACTCGCATATTTAAAATCAAAACCAAATTCTTTAATTTCTTCTGATACTGAAAAGGCGACTTTTCCAGCAGTTCCTGAAATCGTAGCATTTCCTTTGTTATCTACTTGTAACTTAAATGGTCCCTTGTCTTTGATAATTGCGCTGTTATTTCGCCGTTTTCCTTATAAGCGATTTCGAAAAACTTCAGTAATTTGATTTTTATCGAATTCTTAGAAATAGTTTTCATCTTTGCACCCTAAGCAATTGCTTGAATAGACTTTCTATATCGGCGACAACTTGCTCAATTAAAGTGAGAAAAGAGTAAACAATAGAGAAATAATCGCAAGAGGTAGGCTATTGCTTGTGCACTGAATGTAGATTCAGTACGCTACCAGTTATAAGGTTTTGATCGATATGAATATGCTGGCAAAGCTTATTCCGGGAAGCTGATTTATACTAAACGTAGGGTGGATAAACACAGTGCATCCACCAACAACTACTAACAACACAAGAAAATCAATAGGCCAATGCGGGCAAAAAATTCTGAACAATTTGCCCGCATTTCCTTTGTTATAATTAGCGATGTAAAACTGGATAAACGAGAGGAATTGTGAAATGACGATGGGTGCACAAGAAGAATATAACTGGGGAACAAATGCCAATTGTTATGCATTTGCCTGTAACTCTGCTAATCCAGCGGTGGGTAATCCACCGCGCCAGGCAGTCCCCGGTGTAATTGGTGGAGCACCAACGATCAATAACGGTAATGTCGGTCAGTTAACGGCGGGTGTATTGGCAGATGGTGGGCCGTTAGTACAGGCATTAGCAGGTAATCCCCTGGCCATTCCCAACCCACCCGCAAATACCTACCTGATTGCTATGTTAACCAGTGCGAATGGTTTTCATTTTATCCGATGTGATGAATACACCAAACGCTGGAGCTGGAAAGACGCCAATCCCGGCACAGTAAAACTGAATGTTTTGCATTTGCCGAGTGATCGATACATATATGTCAATAACAGTAATCTGAATAATATTTTAGTCACCAACCAAAATGATTACATGTGGCCATACAATGGCTTTACCTTTCAATCTTTCTTTGCAGTAACAAACAATGGTTTTGCTGTTGCTGGATAATTTATAGAATAATTACCGGTATTTGACTAATATAAAAAACGATGGCTTTGTGCTCGCCTCAATCCCACTGGAAATGAATGCCGTGCATAAAAAACTCAGCAAAACCTATCAAGGGATAATTATAGGTACGGTGATTACCGTCTTATCCATGCTTGCGCTGTTATTACACCTCAATGCTAATAATGAAATTACCTTTGACACCCCTGCATTGGTGCTGCTGTTATTGGCTTTACTGCCCTGGTTGGCATTGTTTATTGATAATGCCACCTTGCCGGGAGGCTGGCGCATCGAATTCAAAAAACTCAAAGCCCAACAGGAACAACAGGAGTCCGACATTGACGACATCACCAGTTTTTTATTCGATAACTTTTTAACCGGTGATGAACAAACACAATTGAAGAAACTGAACATGCCCACAAGGTTTAGCTACAGCTTTCAGGGGAATTTTGAGAAGGAACTGCGAAACCTACTGGCGTTGAAACTAATCGACAGGCATTTTAATAAAGGCATCCGCTCAGCTAAAAAAGATATTCACAGCGATAATGATTTAAAAACACATTTCTTTATTACCGAAAAAGGCAAATGGTATCTTTCACACCTCGACAAACTTAAACAAAATAACGACAAGTAGGGGGCACTCTGTGCACCATTATCAACTAAACGTAGGGTGGATAAACACAGTGCATCCACCAATAACTACTTCCCCCAAGCTTGCATACGCTTTTTCATTAAAACTTCATTGTCACAAATGGGCATATCTAAATAGTCTTCTGAATCTGAAATATATTCAATATTAATATAATCAATTAACCATCTGTGTGAACGAACATACCCAACATAAACAGAAATACGTTTATTGTCTTGGGATAAACCGGAAACGACTAAACAACCCTTATTTTTGCTCACAATTTCTTTGTGAAACTTTTCGTCGCTAAGCACAGAAGGGAATTTCAAGCGGGAAAATAAAGTATCAATACCTTCTTTGATATCTTCATGTTTAAAATACAACTCAAAAGATTGATATTGTTTCGAAGAATAATACGGCATTAAAGGTAAGACAGTTTCTGCGGTTTTAGCGTTATCCGAATATTCTTTGAATGCAGAAAACAGCTCATCACTTTTTGCAAAAATATTAAATGGGAATAATAGAGCAATAATAAAAACTAATTTTTTCATTGTTTAATTCTCTGAAATTCTGTGTCAAGTTTGTTTTTTCTATCTCTAATTAATCGTGCCACAATACAAACTAGACCACTACATTCCAAAATAAATTTTTCAACATCGAAACTATCCCTGAAAGAAATGCTGGTAAATCCAATTGAGAAAGAAGCACTATACCGTAATTGGCCGTTTTGCGTGCCCATAAAATGCAATGAAGCAAATTTAAAATCAAAGCCGATTGAACGTGTTTCTTCACTGGCGTTAAATGTTAGTTTACCTGCTTTACCAGATAAAGTAGCGGTGCCATTTGATGTAACGGTAAGTGTAAACGGGTGATGGCTTCTAACGATACTGGTGGTAAATTCGTCATTGTTTTTATACGCAATTTCAAGGATCTTAAACACCCTAATTTTTAATTCAGCTTCGTTGGGGATGGATTGTTTCATAAGAAAATAACCTGCTGCTGCGCAAAAAAAGATACCAATTTTAGGCTATTCGCACTTAAATGCTCATTGTTTGCGCAACTTGTTGATTAACTAGCGAATTTATCATTGATCAATTGAAGGAAGAGACAAGCAGGGTGTACTCTGTGCACCACACATAATTACTTTTCCCAAGCTTCCATACGTTTTTTCATCAAAGCACCAATGTCACACAGGAGAGTTTTTAAAAATTCGCTCATCTGCATGATCTCCTCGGGAATACATAATTCCTATATTATTCTTAACACATTGTTTATAAGGATTAAATCAGCTTGTCTTATATATTTATCCATAATAGCCTGGTATCGTAATCCAAGAAAACCTGGTAGTAATAACCGTAATAACCTGGTAATATTATCCTTAATAACCTGGTTATATATTCGCAATGCTCTATGTGTTCGGTTGAATGCTGCTTGAGTACAAAGAGTGGAGCTAGCAGGTATTGTTACTCAAAAAATCGTAGTGGAATAAATGATGGCAAAGACAGCAAATCAAATACTTGCGGAAGCACTTACTGAAGTAAGCGAGAAGGCAATTGGAAATATTGTTCATTCAAAGAATGTAAAGCCTAAGCAGCAAGCATTGCTTGTTAAAAATGCTTACCTAAAAAGGATTATCAAAGGCTGGTATTTATTTGATGCTGATTTATCAGCGCAAAAAGCAGGAGAGTCTGCACTTTGGTTTGAATCACTATGGGACTTTATCGGGCAGTATTTAACATATCGTTTTGCTGATAATTATTGGTTAAGTGCAGAAGCGTCGCTGGATTTACACACTGAAAATAACGCAATGCCTTCGCAGATTGTTGTGTTTGCGAAAGATGGAACAGAAAGTATTATTCAGCTTCCAAATAATATGAGTCTAGTGACAACCCGGAGCAAATCAAAGCCAGATGATTTGGAAAAGTATCATGGCGTGAATGTTTTCCCACTTGAAACGGCCTTAGTTAAATCCACACCATCATCTTTTAAAAACAATCCGGTGAGTATGCAAGTCGCTTTGACAAAAGCAAACTTTGATATATTGGTAGAAGCATTAATAAATTCAAAAAATATGGCCTCGGCGGGCCGGTTGATAGGCGCATACTACGCATTAAACATGCGGGCAGAAAGTAAAAAACTCGAAACGATTTTGACTGGTGTATTTGGGAAAATAAAAGTTGAAAATCCTTTTTTGGTGGTTCCAGCCATGCTTGGTGACAATCGAATAGAAGCGGCAAGCGTAGACAGGATCAGAATACTGTGGCAGGAGATGCGACAGAGTATTATCGATTGTTTTGAAAATCATGAGCCGGATTTTGATTTTTATGCAAGACCACTGGAAGATACTTTAGGAATGCTGAGTGAACTTTATGTTCGTGATGCCTATAATTCTTTGTCGATTGAAGGCTATAAAGTAACGCCGGATTTAATCAAGCGTGTTAGTAGTGGAAATTGGTCGCCGGAAACAATTGAACACGATAAAGAAGCAAAAGACGCACTTGCAGCTCGGGGTTATTTTGATGCTTTTAACTGTGTTAAAGCCTCGTTAGCAGAAGCATATAATAAGGAAGATTTGAAATACTTGGTTGATGTTGGCATTACCCAGTGGTACACGGCTTTATTTACACCCTGTGTCATAGCTGGTTTGGTCAGGGAAATTGATATAGCTGGTTATAGAAAAGGTCCAATTTATATTAAACGATCCAGGCATGTGCCCCCGCCGAGCGAACAGCTGCTGGACTGTATGACTGCATTAAAAGAATGCATTGTAGAAGAAGAATTATTTACTGTTAAGGCGATTCTTGGGCACTTGTTTTTTGGCTATATTCATCCATTTTTTGATGGCAATGGAAGAACAGCTCGATTTTTAATGAATTTTTTATTTACACTTGGCGGCTATCAGTGGGTAGTGATAGAGCTGGAGTCCAGAGGGAAATATTTAGCGGCGCTTGAATCTGCATCGGTTGGAAAAGATATTACGTCATTTGCTGCGTTTATTTTAGAAACGATTAAAAGGGATAAACGCAAAAAATAACAGCAATAGAGAGAGCTCGTTCGCCAGCCCTCTGTGGGAATGAATATAAGAATTTGACAAATAAGTAGGGTGCACTCTGCGCACCATTCATAACTGACTCCAAGCATGCATACGCTTTTGCATCAAGGCATCAACGTCACACAGTGGTGTTTCTAAAAATCGTTCCTGATCACTCAGGTACTCAACATTAACATTGTCAATCAACCATTTTGTTTTATTAACATACGTAATATAAAGTGATACTCGCTCGTTTTTCTTATTTGTGGCATTAATCAATAAACAACTGTTGTTTTTGTTATGAACCTGGTGATGATTATGAATGTTTTTTAATCCCAGTGGTGTACTAAATACTTAGTGATTAAGTGTCGAATAACGCTTGTCGAAGGCGCTCTAGCATTCAAAACTTCTGTTTGATACCGGGGTGAAAAATATTGGAATAAATTTTCTAATTCCTTATCCGAATCGATCTTCTTTTACGATTACAAAAAAATCAGCAATGGTACTTCCACTACTCAAATATTTTCCTGTCGCTACTGCAATGCTACCAACAACTTCACCCAAATAAAACAAAGCTCTTTTTGCATCCAAAGCTGAGAGTTTTCCGAGCCTGTAAACCGGTTAGATGACTATTCCAGAGTATTAGTAAGGTAAATTACTTTCTAAGCAAATCTTATGTCTTTGCTGTTTGTGAAACCTGTCACATAGTTTTGTCTTGCATAATTTACGAATCGTACGAAAAAGTGTACTTATCAATCATTATATCCTTCAGGTGATTGTTACCGCTGGATAATATAATAAGGAGTATACAATGCCGAGTGTTATGGATCTCGCGCTTTGTGCGAATGCGGTTTATAACGTTGACTTGCGTAAAGTAGGCCCGTGGAATCAAGCTGTTCCTATATACGGTAATGATTCTTTAGGTTTTTTTGCATGCGCATATATTCACGAAAATGGTAGAGAACTAATCGTTGCATTTAGGGGGACAGATGATTTGTCTGACGCGTTGACTGACGTGACAATATTTCTCGGCAAATTTCCTAATCAAGCAATAAATGCAGAAATTGCTTTGAAAGATATATTGTCTAAAAATAAAAACATCAAGTCAATTTACTTAACAGGCCATTCTCTTGGCGGTGGTTTAGCATCATTGATGGCTGATGCGCACAATCTACCGGCTGTTACATTCAATGCACCAGGTATGGCGAGATCTTCGATACCAGATTGGATTCCTTCGGGAATTAAAGAAATTGCGGCATGGAGCAAATCTGTATTTGATTCTGAAAAAGATATACTTCATGTGAGAGCTAATTTTGATGTGGTGAGTATTGGCACAGGGCCAAGAATGGGCATCATCCATAATCTCACAGCTATTTGTAAAGTGAAGACAAACATATCAAGCCCATTTTCAGTTAATTTACCCACTTATGGAGTAGTTAAGTTGTTGGAAACTGCGGGAAAGTTTATATTGTGTCAACATGAAATGATGAGTATTATTAGTGCGATGAAAGGTAGTAAACTGTATTTTGATCCCCTCAATTTTTCGCGATTTTAAAACAAAGACACCAATATGATTAAAAAATATTTTCTTGTTGCGTGTATGTTGTTAACGACTTTATCTTGTTCTCAAAGTGAATCAGATTTTAGTAGTAGCTTTTTGCAGAAAATCAATGTTCCAACCGAGTTTTATTATTCAGATGAATTTGCCAAACGTTATAATCCAAAGCAAGGTGAGTTGATTGATGAATGGAAGAGTTTTCTTGCAGTTGCTATTCTTCGCGCAAAAGCCGATGGTTATGATAGCTGTAGCTTGAAAATTTATCTTGGGAATAATTTACATTTTGACTATCCAACAAAAGACAACTTTATCAATATCATGGGTGATCGGTTTGAAGAAGTTTTTTTCTTTGCTGATGATGTGACGGATGAAGATGCGCGTCTTCACGCGCAAATAGTATTTCAGTCGGCTAACTCAATATTAATTCATGGCTTTAATGGCGGTAAAATTAGTGCTATTGCCGGTTTTAATATCGACTATGTTTTTCATGATGTTGCCAATGGAATGAGTTATATAAAAACACTTGGTATTCCATGCAATGTTTTAGAAACTAAAGAATATAGTTATTATCTTCGGTTAAAACCAAAAGGCATTGACAAAAGCGAAGACTTTTTCAAATTCAAACTTCCGTTGAATGAATAATAAGTAGTGAGTCTTGCGATATCAGTTAATTGTTTAAAGATGCACCCCATGAACTCAATTTCCTTCAAACAAGATCCCTGGCTTTTTTCCGGGATTACATAAACTTCACCCAGGCTACAAATAGCCCGTGGTGTAGCCTACGAAACCCGAGGAGAGTCTTTATATCCAACATACAAACACATAATTTAACGCTTTAAAAATAACTCCGAAGATAAAACCCAATATTATCAGCTCGATCTATAGTTCCATCATTTCTTTCCAGACCAACAAATTCAAGCCGCATGCCAAAGGCATGCTTTACATTTTGGCGATATTCTAGTTTTGATATAAATCCGGTGGTGTTCTTGTGAGTAACAATATTGTTGGCATAGTAATCATTTTTAGTGAAGTATGAGTTTGTAGTATATGAAATACCTACGCCTGCTCGCCAATGATTTCTTGAAAATAGCTTCATGGGAATAGCATCGTAATAAATTCGCTCTTGAGTGTAACCGCTGTAACGACTAAAGAAATTTGTACTATCCCATGCGGCAGAAACATCAAACTCCCAACGGCTAAACGGTAAAGAAAAAACATAACCCAGTGTTAATCCACCACCGTTGCCGTACCTGAGTTTTATATATTCGTTATCGGCTTTGACGAAATCTCCACCGCTATGAATGTTAAACTCAAAAAACCAGGAATGTATTTTTCTATCTTTTAGCCACTTTGAATGGACAATGCTTTCATTTTCGTTTTTATAATACCAATCCCAATGTGCTATTTTGCTATCCCAGAAAGGGTTATCTGTGCGACGTACTAAAATTCGATAGTCGCCTTTTTGCCATTGCTCAATTCGTGGACCAAAAAAATAATCAACTAAAGCAGAAACTAGCAGAAGGCTGCCAAAAACCTCTGAGTCAAATTCCCCGTATTCGATGCTTAATAATAATACTAATGGTGACATTGAACTGGTCATTTCCCACATTCGTTTCTCAGACGAATCAGGTGGCCCCCAATCCGAAAGAAGCTGATCATAATCTATTGCTACGTATCTGGATGTTTGTAAATCTGAATGACGCTTTTCTACAGATGGATATTTGCTAATAAGCTCTGTTGGAGGAAGTTGAAAGTCCTGCTTAATCGTAGGGTAGGGTCCGAGTTTTGTAGGCGTTGTGCATGAAGTAAGCAGGCAGGCAACAACGATAAATACAATTTTAATTTTTATTGTCATTTATTTTGCTAAAGCAGATTGTTTAATAATTGTGAATACACTTTTACAGATGATTCTATCATTATTCGATAGAAGATTTATCAAAGCAGCTGGAATGATGATTAAATTAATAACATTATAATTCAATCAACATTCGCATTTAAATTAATCAATACAGCAGCAGATATTCACTTAAAAGAACAAATTATTTACTAGCAGAAATGAACATAATTCAACCATTTCGTACGGCAAGTAATCAATAAGCAAACCATAACAACTCATTGAATAAATAGTTCAATCTGCTTCATTGCCACTGCCGAAATAATCCGATACTCTGCCAATCATAAGGAAATGAGATAATGGATTACGCGATTGTTTAGTTCCCGATCTCCGGTGGAAACTCAAAACTACTTCCCCCAAGCTTGAATACGCTTTTGCATCAATACATCAACGTCACACATTGGAGTTTCTAAAAATTGTTCCTGATCACTCAGGTACTCCACATTAACATTGTCTATCAACCATTTTGTTTTATTAACATACGTAATGTAAAGTGATGCTCGCTCGTTTTTCTTGTTTGAGGCATTAATCAATAAACAACTGTTGTTTTTATTATGAACCTGGAAGTGATCATGAATGCTTTTTAATTCCAGTGGGGTACTAAAATATTTGGTGATTATGTGCCGAATAACGCTTGTGGAAGGCTCTCTACCATTCAAAATTTCTGTTTGATATCTGGGTGAAAAAAATTGGAATAAATTTTCTAATTCCTTATCCGAATAATCTCCACTCGATTTTAGTTTAGTAGCATAGTCACCATATACATCATATAAATTTACTTCCTTCACGCCGGTTGCGCAGCTTGTTAGTGAGAGCAAGCTCAAAAGCAAAAATGAAATATAAAATATTCTGAACATCTTATCTTCCTAGTGCAGCAACTAAGGATTTTTCAATCAAATGTGTACGGCTCAGAAATGTTACAAAAATATCAACTCCCGCAGCTCAGGGATGAAGAGTCCTGCAATAAAAACAATTGTACTGATTATTAAACAAAGCAAGGCAAATAACTTAATGCCTTCGGCGCTCCAGCCTAAAGCGAAATAATCTAAAAACCCAGCGATAAAACTATTCTCCAATCTCTCAGCGCCACCCCAACGTAAAATCCAAAGAAGGAAAATGGCTTCAATTGTATAGAGTATGGAAAACTGGAGAAGTGTCATTAAAGTGGGTGGAAATATTTTTCAATTATAAATTTTGCGCAAATAAAAAAATCAGAGTTTATTTTTTCAATTTATTCCTCAGACGGTAATTATCATAAAGTAGCACAATAATCACCAAGGAGGAGAGTACTGAAAAAGCGCCTTCTTTTAAACCAGCCCAAAAAAACCAGGCAAGTCCAGAAAAAACGATCGCAACTATCAGTAACAATAATCCATCCATGTGTTTCATACAGTGGCTTTCCTCGTCATTTCACCATAACTCTGGCGATTGGTTAATTGGGTGTTGAAGATGATTTGATACTGGTTAAGATGGCGGTGTAACTCAGGTGTAAACAATCCATCTTTTTCTGCAATTGCAAAAAAATCAGCAATGCTACTTCCACAACTTAAATATTTTCCTGTCGCAACTGCAATGCTACCAACAACCGCACCCAAATAAAACGATGCACTGAGGGCACCTAAAACGGCGAGTTTTTCGAGCGCAACTGTGGCACCAGCTATTTCGGCGAGAGTCGCTTTTGCTCCGACAGTTTTCAATGCAGCTAATATTGCACTGGCATTTGCTATCGCAGCATTTTGTGTATCAAACAATCCTGCAGGCACGGGTAAACCAAGCGCATTCATATTCTCTTTAAAATATTTGTAGAAATCTTGATCTTCTTTACAATTTATCACGATAAAACACCTTGCCGTAACTTGGGTAGTGGTTGATGGAATATCGTCCAATAATTTGTCTATTTTAGGTATAAAACGAAGGATATTTAGTCAAATATATCAAAGTAATTCCAGACTAATTGCCAAGTGCTTGTTACCTTGAAACTTATCCAGTAACCTACCAAATACAACACTTTGAGAAACGGATTGACTCAATTCATGTCCCAGGAATACAGCAAAACAGAACACGATACCCACGAAGATATTGATCAAAAACTCGTCGCTACTAGATTTCTGTTAAATAAATGACTATGGATAGCAAAGAAAAAAAACAACTCAGCGAATCCGACATCAAGGCCAAATTCATCACGCCAGCCATCGTTAAAGCGGGTTGGGATGAAATGACCCAGATTCGGCGAGAAGTCACCCTCACACCTGGGCCCGTCATCGTGCGCGGTAATCTGTCATCCCGTAATAAAAAGAAAAAGAAGTTCGCGGACTATGTACTCCAACAGGAAAAGGGCGTCCCCATTGCGGTTATCGAAGCTAAAGATAACAACCACACCATTAGCCACGGTATGCAACAGGCATTGGGTTATGCAGAAATCTTAGAAGTCCCCAGCGTCTATAGCTCCAATGGTGATGGTTTTGCTTCTCACAATAAATCCCCCAAGACTGGTGAAGACATCGAAACCGAATTTTCCATGGATGCGTTTCCATCGCCCGCAGAATTATGGCAACGCTATAAGCAATTCAGAGGCATCGAAGACCCACAAGAAGATTTAGTCGTCGAGCCTTATTACGATGACGGCTCCGGCAAGGAACCGCGTTATTACCAAGCCGAAGCCATCAACCGGGTCATCGAAAAAGTCGCCAAAGGTGAAAAACGCCTGTTATTGGTCATGGCTACCGGCACAGGGAAAACCTACACCACCTTTCAAATCATCTGGCGCCTCTGGAAAGCCAAAAAAGCCAAACGTATTTTATTCCTGGTGGATCGCAATATTCTCGCCGACCAAACCCTGGTCAATGACTTCAAACCCTTTGGATCAGTAATGACCAAAGTTAAAAATCGCAAGATAGATCCCGCTTATGAAGTTTATCTTGGTTTGTATCAAGCACTCACCGGCCCTGATGAAGAAGATAAAATATATAAAAATGTATCGTGTGACTTCTTTGATCTCATCGTTATTGACGAGTGCCACCGCGGCAGTGCAAAAGACGACTCCGCATGGCGTGAAATCCTCGAATACTTCGATAGCGCTATCCAGCTAGGTTTAACTGCTACTCCAAGAGAAACCGAATACGCCTCAAACATCACCTATTTTGGTGAGCCGGTTTATACCTATACCTTAAAACAAGGTATTCAAGATGGTTTCCTCGCGCCTTACAAAGTTGTGCGCATCGATATCGACAAAGACATTTTAGGCTGGACACCACCACCGGGCATGAAAGACGACCTGGGCAATGAAATTGAACATCGCGAATACAACCAGCAAGACATGGATCGCATACTGGTGCTCAACCAGCGCACCAAGCTCGTGGTCAAGCGCGTGATGAAACTACTCAGGGCTACCGATCCCTATGCAAAAACCATCATCTTCTGTGAAGACATCGACCATGCTGAGCGCATGCGCAAGGCCATTGTGAATGCCGCCGGCCCATTGGCCTTAGAAAATAACAAATACGTTATGCGTATTACCGGTGACAGTAAAGAAGGCAAAGACGAACTGGATAACTTCATCGATCCGGAAAGTAAATACCCGGTAATCGCCACCACCTCTGAACTCTTAACCACCGGTGTGGATGCCAAAACCTGCAAGCTCATCGTGCTCGATAAAACCATCAACTCCATGACCATCTTCAAACAAATCGTGGGCCGTGGCACCCGTATCCATGAAGAGCAAAACAAATTTTTCTTCACCATCATGGATTTCAAAAAAGCTACTGAATTGTTTAAAGACCCAGAATTCGATGGTGAACCAGTTGTTATATATGAGCCAGGTGAAGACGATGACCCCGTACCGCCAGATCCAGATGAGGGAGAAGATGAAGAAGGTGGAGTCAAAGAGCCCGAAGGTGTTTACAAAGTCCGCGTTAGTGGTGTCGATGTCCGCATCCTCTCCGAGCGTGTTGAATACCTGGGCGAAGACGGCCAAATGGTGACAGAATCCTACAAGGATTACAGCCGCAAAAATATTCGTAAAGAGTTTGAATCCCTTGATGAATTTTTAACAAAATGGAACGGCAGCAAAAAGAAAGCCGCCATCATTGAAGAGCTAGCGGAATACGGGATAGAATTGCCCAAGCTCGCCAAAGAAGTGGGTAAAGATTACGGCGACTTCGACCTCATTTGCCACATTGCCTTCGACCAGCCACCACTCACCCGTAAAGAACGAGCGAACAATGTGAAAAAACGCAACTACTTCACCAAGTATGGCGAACAGGCCAGGGCAGTGCTTGAGGCATTGTTAGAAAAATATGCTGACGAAGGCATCACCACCATCGAAAACCGCAATGTTTTAAAGCTCAAACCCTTTGATAACATGGGCACACCGGTAGAAATCATCAACGATGTATTTGGAGGCAAAACCAACTACGAACAAGCACTACAAGAACTAGAGCAAGAACTTTTTAATCAGGATAAATCCGCATGAAGAGTGTATGGGCAATATTACGCAAACTTGCCAATTCCGTTCACCCTGAGCTCGTCGAAGGGTGTCTGAGTATTGAACAAAATAGGCGCAAGTCACATGAATGAATTCTGCGTATATATTTTGAAATGTAACGACAACAGTTATTATACAGGACACACAGACGATTTAGGCAAGCGCATCGAACAGCATAAAAATAAGGCATATCCAACTTGCTACACCGCTACACGTTTGCCGGTTGAACTAGCTTTTTCTCAGCATTTTACCACCAGAGAAGAAGCGCTGGCAGCAGAACGTAAAATCAAAGGATGGAGCAGAAAGAAAAAAGAAGCCATGATGCGCGGAGACTGGGATGAAGTATCACGGCTTTCGAAAAATGCCCTTCGACGAGCTCAGGGCGAACGAAAATAATAAGCATATACATGCGAGCTGTTCTACCCGAACCGAAAGCCCGAGCCGTTCACCCTGACCTGTTCACCCAGAGTCGTTCACCCTGAGCCTGTCGAAGGGTCGAAGGGTAAACTGGTAGAAGTTAGAAACACACCGCCAATATGATAAATGAAAAGGATTAAAAGGCAGTATAAATGAGTAACGTAAGCGGTATTATTAAATCCATCCAGGATATCATGCGTAAAGACGTTGGTGTCGATGGTGATGCCCAGCGCATCAGTCAATTGGTCTGGATGTTCTTTCTAAAAATCTATGACGATCGCGAGGCAGAACTTGAACTGCTGGAAGACGATTATCAATCCCCATTGCCGAAAAAGCTGCGCTGGCGTAACTGGGCGGCTGACACCGAAGGCATGACCGGTGATGAGCTGAGTGATTTTGTGAATCTACAGCTATTCCCCACATTAAAAACCAAGCTGAGTATCCAAACCACTTCAGACAAAGCAGAAGACAAACTCAAAGCCAAACGCGCCCTGGTGATTCGCAATATCTTTGAAGATGCCTACAACTACATGAAGTCCGGCACCTTAATGCGCCAGGTCATCAACAAAATCTGCGAAATCAATTTTAACAACACCGACGACCGCCACACCTTCGGCAGCATCTATGAACAAATCCTCAAAGACCTGCAAAGCGCCGGTAACGCCGGCGAGTTTTATACCCCCCGTGCCGTCACCAAGTTTATTGTCGATAGGGTAGACCCACAGTTAAAAGAAAGCGTGCTCGATCCTGCCTGTGGCACCGGTGGCTTTTTGGCTTGCACCATCGACCACAAACGCACCAACTATGTTAAAAAGGCCAAAGATGAAGAAACCCTGGCCAACAGCATAAACGGCATAGAGAAAAAAGCCCTGCCGCACATGCTTTGCACCACTAACATGATCCTGCACGGCATTGATACCCCCACGCAGATCGAACACGACAACATGCTTAGTCGCCGTGCCTATACCGATTACGGGGAAAAAGACCGGGTCAACGTCATTATCACCAACCCACCCTTTGGTGGTATGGAAGAAGATGGGGTAGAGAACCAATTCCCCGCCACCTTCCGCACCCGCGAAACCGCCGACTTGTTTATGGCCCTGGTGATCAAACTGCTCAAAAACAACGGCCGTGCCGCCGTGGTCTTGCCCGATGGTTTTTTGTTTGGCGAAGGCATGAAAACCCGCTTAAAAGAAAAACTACTCAACGAATGCCACCTGCACACCATTGTGCGCCTGCCCAATGGGGTATTTAATCCCTACACCGGCATCAAGACCAATATCTTGTTCTTTACCAAAAAGCCCGAAAGCAAATGGCCCGCCACCAAAGATGTCTGGTACTACGAACACCCCTACCCAGAAGGCGTCACCAGCTATAACAAAACCAAACCCATGCGCTTTGAAGAGTTCGAAACCGAACGCAACTGGTGGGGCAAAGAAGAAGACGGCTTTAAAACCCGAGAAGAAACCGAACAAGCCTGGAAAGTCAGTTTAGAAGACATCATCGCCCGCAACTACAACCTGGACATAAAAAACCCCCACGTCGGCGAACAAATCAGCCACGACCCGCAAGAACTGTTGCAGGAATACCAAACACAACAGGCCGAGATTCAAAACCTGCGAGATCAGTTAAAAGGCATTTTAACTGAAGCGCTAAGTGGGGCTAAATAAGAATGACTGTTCCAGAAAAACTCATCACGGAACACCTGGGCGTCTGGAGTAATGCCATCAAGCCCAAAGCCGCAACAGGTCGCGGGCGTGGCAAAGGTAGCAATAGTAAGCATGAGCTTTATGGCATCAAGAAACTGCGAACGCTTATTTTGGAACTAGCGGTGCGGGGTTTGTTAGTCCCGCAAGATCCTAATGACGAACCGGCAAGAGAATTACTGAAAAAAATCGCCGCAGAAAAAGCAAAACTGATTAAAGAAAAGAAAATCAAAAAACAAAAACCACTACCGCCGATTAATGATGAGGAGAAGCCGTTTGAATTGCCACAGGGTTGGGGAGTGGAACGATTTGGAAATATTTCATTGATTGAAAGAGGGGGCTCGCCAAGGCCAATAAAATCATTTATTACTGATGATCCTGATGGTTTAAATTGGATAAAAATCGGTGATACAGATATTGGTGGGAAATATATTTCATCGACTGCAGAAAAAATAATTAAAGAAGGATTGACCAAAACAAGGATGGTTTATCCCGGCGACTTTTTACTAACAAACTCAATGAGCTTTGGTCGCCCTTACATTACAAAAATTGAAGGTTGTATTCATGACGGATGGTTGCGCATTAGCCCTGCGGACGAATTAGACAAAGATTATCTATATTGGTTTTTGTCATCTCCCTACATAGTTAATGCTTTTAGAAAGTCCGCAGCAGGGGCCGTTGTACAGAATCTAAATTCAGATAAAGTAAGAGAAGTTGTTGTTTTATTGCCCCCGCTAGACGAACAACACCGCATCGTCGCCAAAGTCGACGAACTTATGGCCCTCTGCGATCAACTGGAACAACAAACCGAAACCAGTCTCACTGCCCATCAAACCCTGGTGGAAACCGTACTGGCAGCGTTGATAAATACAAGCGACGACCGCGACATCAACGCCGAAACCATCTTCTTCCAACATTTCGACACCCTGTTCACCACCGAACAAAGCATCGACCAACTCAAACAAACCATCCTCCAACTCGCCATCATGGGCAAACTCGTCCCCCAAAACCCCAACGACGAACCCGCGAGTGAACTACTCAAAAAAATCGCCGCAGAAAAAGAAAAACTGATTAAAGAAAAGAAAATTAAAAAACAAAAACCACTACCGCCGATTAGTGATGAGGAAAAGCCGTTTGAATTACCTGAGGGGTGGGTGTATACAAGATTGGATGAATTGTGTGGATGGATAACTTCTGGTTCAACTCCGCCAAAGTCCGAGTTCGTTGAAAATGGTATACCTTATCTAAAGGTTTATAACATTCGCGAACAATCTATTGATTTTGAATACAAGCCACAATTTATTAAAACCGATTGTCATGACGGTAAATTAAAGCGCTCCATTCTTTACCCGGGCGACGTCGTAATGAATATTGTAGGACCGCCTTTAGGTAAAGTAGCAATAATTCCAGATACTTATCCTGAATGGAATTGTAATCAGGCTATCGCATTTTTTCGCCCTATAAAGAAAGAACTTAGCCCGTACATCTATACATACTTAACAGCTGGCATTTATCTTCGATACATAGAGCTAATTGGTACAGCTGGGCAAGATAATATATCCGTAACAAAAAGTAGAACAATTGTTTTTCCAATGCCCCCGATTGAAGAGCAGCCTCGCATCGTCGCTAAAGTCGACGAACTCATGGCCCTCTGCGACCAACTAAAACAAGGCTTAAGCAACGCCAAAACCACCCAACTCCACCTCGCCGACACCATCGTCGAACAGGTTATTGTATAGCAGGAATTGAATGCATGCTTAGAAAAATTAAGACTAATGTGAAGAGTCAATAAAATGTTTTTTCATATTGATGAGTCAGGAAATACTGGAAACAACCTATTTGACCCTGCTCAACCAATTCTAAGCTATGGTGTTTTGTCGAGTAAATTAAATGTTGATGCGCTGGGTGTTCAAATTCATCGAAAAATGTTGAGAAAGCTTGGCGAGCAATCACTTCATGCAAATCAATTAGGTGTTGAGAAATTAACAAGTATCGTTCCCGAACTTTACCAGTTACAAAAGAAGCTTAAGTTTAATTTTGATTATTATTTTATTGAAAAGCCCACCTATGCTTTAGTTACTTTTTTTGACTCGGTATTTGATGCTGGGATTAACCCGGCTGTTAAATGGGATGTCTACTGGACACCGCAGCGGTTTTACTTTATTCATCAACTAGCCCAGTTCTTTGATGAAAGCCTTTTAAAAGAATCATGGTCCCTTTTTATTGAGAAAAAAATAGATAATCATGCGGATAGAATATCTAAGCTCTTAAGTGAAGTGCTTTCGCGAATTGATAATTCTGCAATGCAAGCCAGGGTAAAAGAGTTACTATCTGACGCCTTAAAATATGGCATAGATAATCCTTTAGATCTTGACTTTGGAACTGCTGATCAAAAAATAGTGTCACCAAATTCCATATGTTTCCAATTCGTAGTAGCTACAATGTCTGAACGAGTGTGCCTAAGTCGCCGAAAGAATGCGATGTCTATTGTTGTTGATAGGCAATCCCAATTTAATCCTGCTCAAATTAGAACGCATCATTTGTCGCAAACATTCGCAGAGAGCTGGAAAAAAGCGAGCGCCAAAGAACGTCGATGGTACGCAAACCATCCGCTACATCGAGATATTGAGGAACATGTTGTTTTTCAAAAACATACTCCAGAAAAAAATATCAATATTTCAAACAGTGAAAACAGTATTGGTTTACAAATTTGTGATACTTATCTATGGATTTTCAACCGTATTTTTGCTGAAAAACCAGTATCCGAAGAGCTTAAATATATTGCCGGATTACTGTTCAATCGTAGCCTTGTTGATAGTATCTCCATGAGTGGAATGGCATATAGATGGGAAAACTTTGAAAGACAACTTCCTAGATTTGAAGAACTACCCCAAGAGATAATTAAGGCAACGGAAGAGAAAATCGAAGCGCACAGGGCAAAAGTTCGTGGCTTGAATAGCATGAAATCATAAACTTTTACCCATGGATGATGAACTTGATTATGTCGCTAATGAAACTACAAATGCTTTATAAAGTGCGTTGATTTAAGGATTGGAAATGGATAAGCAATTATTACATAAACACATCAAACAATACCTCTCAAAAATAGAATCCAATCCCGATGAATTCTTAAAAGATAAACAAACCCGCCAAGAGCGCACAGCTTATTACCAGAGCTGGACGAAAGACAAGATACTCTCCATGTCTGAAGAAGAGTTTTATGAATACATTTCTAAACTCTGGGCAATGTTGATTTGGGGTAACAAGAAATACGTGGTTGATAAACTCATTACCGATCATGGTTTCGATGTGATAAAGCAAGAAATTGCAAATTTACTTTGGGGTGATTTAAATATTGATATACGTTGGGATCACTTTAAAAAGAACATTAAAGGCATGGGCCCTGCAATGATGAGTGAATTGCTCTGTCACGTTCATCCTACTGAATTTATGTTATGGAATCGTCGTGCACTAGTCGGTTTACGCTATTTAGGTGTAGAAAAACTCCCACGTTATAATTATCAATTGACCGGCAAGCGTTATCTTGAACTAACTGAGCTAGCAAAAGACATTGCCAAGGAAATGCAGCAACAGGGCATTGAAGATGTTTCTTTGCTTTCCGTGGATTATTTTATTTGGCATGAATTACAGGTTGAAGACAATCTTAGCGATATCCATAAACCAAAACCAGAAGAGCCCGTTGAAGTTATATCAGATACAGACGATGCCACCTCCCGATTTATCCACGATGAGGTAAAAGACAAGCTTGCTGACATAGGCCGATGGTTAGGTTTCGAATCACAAACCGAAATAAAAGTGGCCGATGGATCAAAAGTTGACACTGTGTGGCAAGCAACCATCGGAAATATGGGGCGAGTCATCTATGTATTTGAAGTGCAAACCAAAGGCTCAATCGATAGTTTGATCTTAAACTTACTCAAAGCTCATAATAACTCTGCTGTACAAGGCATCGTTGCTGTCAGTGATAAAAAACAACTGGAAAAAATTGAAAAACATGCAGCCGGGGTTCCCGGATTAAACGATAAATTAAAATATTGGGATTACGAAGAAGTACTTCGAGTACATGAATCATTGTCTTCAGTGAATGAGTCGATTAATAGTTTGGGATTGGTGCCGGTGGGTTTTTAAATTTTAACCGCTGTATGATTATTGATCGAAAATATATGATCAATATCTTTATTTTCATATTGACTTATGTTTTACTCTTAAAATTCAGTTTTCTCAGTATAAAACAAATAACAATTTAATAAATCAGTAGTGTGGGTGTGGGTACTGGTGGTGAAGTGCATTTGTTTTGTGCTGCAAAGCTTTTAATCGTTCAAATATGATTTCCTTCCTTTTTTGATAAATATTGTTACACCAATTTATAAACTAAAAATTGGAGATGCTATGGGAGATTTATATTTAATTGACGAGGAAAGAAGAAAAGTTATTGGTGACCAACCTGATGGAGAGGACCGCAGAGAAGAAATAAATTCGGCTATACTAAAGGAATATGTTGACTCTTATTTTACCTTTCTTCAAAGCAAGTATTGCGAAATGCTTGAATATATCAAAGATAAGGAGAAAAAAAAGCTATGGATTATTGGTGGTAGTTATGCAGTATTTTCCTTAATTACTACAGTAATCGTAAATATTTTTACTCGCGCACCAGTAAATTTAGAGAAGATATTTTCAATTCCATCGATAGTGTTATTTTCTTTATTCGTTTTTGGTGTGGTTTTAATATATACATCCATAATTAAGTATATCCTAACTTTAAAAGCCGATTGTATAATTGCAACAAGACAACTTAATTGTTTAAGACGAGCAATAAATTCTGTACTTTACTCATTTTTTGAAAAAAAATTTCCTAACGAGATCGACAGTTGTCCAAATGAAATTCGCAGCGGAACTATTAAGGACTTGGAATCAGGTTACTGGAAGTATTTCGGTCAGCATGATAAATATCCTTCGGATAATGAAGGATTTCGAACAGCTTACAATAAACCATCGATCTATTTTTTATCTGCAGACATTTATTCTGTTATTGTCATATCAATTTTTTCATCGCTTTTAATAATTACACCATTTAGTTTTCTTCTTGCAAATATTAGTGAATCATCTTCGAATCTTACTGCTATTGAGATGTTTTTTTTAGGTGGTGTGAGTACAGTAGCATTGCTTATGTTTATTACATTAGTTGTATTGTCATTTTATTTTGAGATGAAGAGAATCAGAAGATATTTGAAACCTGGGCAACCGTTTGATCAAGGCTAGATTAGCTTGAGGTCGTCAAAATTATAAAACAAATTATAATTTTGAATTACAGATTTAAACTAGCGTAAGCTGTAATATTTTTAACCAAACAATGCATTTTCAAAAAAACGTGAAATTTATTTTTACCAGCATTCTTTTATTATTACTACTCACTGGCTGTGATATGGGTGGTACGTTAATAGAAAAGGGGGCAATGCAATTACATAATAGTTAATTGGATATGTTATTAAATGAGCTTGACCCCATATTTTCATATTTCTTTTTATATTTTCGTTAAGTTGGGAAAAATTCTGGCAGGAAGTGTTTGTGTCTAAAAATAGTAATGTTAAAAATTCCGACGGATTAATACTGATCGATTCACCTGTTGGCCCATTTTCCAATGTGCAGGAAATTCTTGCATGGATCGAGGAATTGAAAACAATGCCAGATAGACCAGAAGTAAGGGTCGAAATTGAGAGAGCTGAATTTTGGTTTGGTAGAAGAAACGAGGAAAAATAAATTATGTTATTTGCAATAAGGGGGAAAACCCCAATGCTGTGTGAAAATGGCGGAATAGTGACTACATAATAGCAATTAGGACTATTGCAATTAAGTGCAAAGAATTTATAGCGTAAATAAAATGTGTATTTTATTCTATGCATCAATTTTATAAACACAAACCAAAAAAATGTCCAAATTGTAAGCATACACCCGTTGCGAGAATTTTACGTGGTATGCCCCTGTTTACTGAAAAATTTGCTAAAGCTTTGGATGAGGGTAGATTAGTGATAGGCGGGTGTGAAGTTAATTCAGACAGGCCGTTGCCAGAGTGGAAGTGTGTCAATTGTAATTGTGAATTTTTTAAAAAAGCTTGAAGTAGCAAAGTAAGGTCAAACTTAATCGTGCGCCCTCAACTTCATTTGCATCGAAATCAATCAGGTAAAATACTCGTCATTGCACACTAGCAAATAAATTTAAGACCAAAAAGTATTTGCTCTCTGCCATCTAGGCTTCTAACAATTAGAACTAGTATCCTCACGAACCCGCTCAGATTCAATTTTTCTTCCCTTTAAATAACTGGTGTGATCTAGTTAATACTTTGTTTGAAGTCACACAGATATATTAACTCAAAATCAGGAAAGAAGATTTACATTGGAACGTAAGCGCCAATCCAACCCCATTATATCTACACCGCAAATGTCAGTGTAAGCTATCATCTTTTATTGGGGAGCAAAAACACATGTCAAACCGACGCAAATATGACTGGCCGGCGTTATTACAGGAATTTGCAGAAAGTGGATTAACGCAAGCACAGTTTTGTCAAACCAAATATGCACCGGACAATTCCTACGAAAAGGATTATTCTGGCCCATCAGTAGCTTTTGGTATGAAAGCAATTTTTATTCATGAACTTGCTCATGTTTGGCAACACCAAAATAATGTGTTGAGTGTAAAGCTACATGGAATATTTACTGCTGTTGAACATTTGTTTCAATATGAGAAAGCTTATGCTTATGATTTAGATATAAATAAAGACCTGCTTGACTACAGCATGGAGCAGCAAGCCGCTATTATTGAAGATTATTTTAGCGTTACAAATAGTCATAGGCCACGCAATGCACGCAAAACACCTAACTCTCCTCGTGACAAACAGTCATATGAATTTGTGCTTGCCAAATTCCTTAAGGATCCATCATATGCAAAACAATAAACTGAATTGGCTATTGATACTCGTATTAGTAGTCTTGCTGTCGTCCTGCAAGAAGGTTTATGACGTAGAAGTTATTCAGGAGCAGGGAAGAATTCTATTTAGTTTTTCTAGTTTAATGCAAGACTTGCCTAAAGAACAGCAGCTTTACTTAATGGAGCTGGAAATTATGCTTCGTAATTGTGAACAGGACTGCCAGCAATGGTTTTTAAGTGCAAAAGAAGCAAAAGTGCCGTTAACAACGGATAAAGTTATCTATGGAATAAGGCCGGAAGGTTTGGTCGAAACGATTAAGCCAAAGGTGTTGGTTGGGGGAGAGTATTCTATTGACGGCTTTATCCTGGTTAAAGAAGGAAACAATGAAGTAAAGACCATTAATTTTCGAAAAAAATTTATAGTAGAGCCATAATCGAAAACCTGAATCTGGGTTAGAGAGCAATTGTTTCTAATATAATCTGGCCCGAATATTAGCATTAATTGTTCTCTGGTACCTATTTTCAGAAGATTAATCATAACAGATGTGGCCCATAAAGAATCTTTGCAAAAAATGAAATTACCTGTTGATCAATCATTCAATGTCGGTAAATTTACAGTACAACAAAAACAGTATCTTGCCTGGCATAGGGATTCGATATTATTGTAACTGCTGAGCTGAGGATTGGTATATGGCACTAAGAACTGAATTAATTGAAACTCATTTAACGAATATAATATTCCTCGGATGTGTCCCTACATTTATTTTGTATTTTACCATTGATAAACAAGATAAATTTATTGAGGCAATCAAGTCATTCAATGGCGCAGAGGGAGTCATTTATTATTTTGCTGGTTTTTTCGCGTTTTTGTTATTCTTGAGTTGGAATAGTATTTGGGTGTATGTAAACAGTCGGTGGCTACGACGAGTAATCCGTTCTGTTGCACAGGCAATACAATCTGTTTATTACACGATTTCGGGTGTTTGCTTTGCACTGACAGCGATTACTATTGCAAATATAAGAACACTTGAAGAACTAAAACTCATAATTGTCATCCCAATTGTTGGAATAATATTCCTTTTTGTGCCGATTGCGATGAAGAGTTTGCTTACTAAATCGATACAATCAGAATTTACATAATGAAAATTTTAATTTTTCTCTAATGATTGAGACACCTAAGAAAATTCTAAGCGTTTCAGAGTGTGGAAGAGGTGTTGGCTGGGAATGGGGATGTCTAGAATCAACAAGAATGATTTTGATAGCGATACACACATTCTAATTGACCCGCACATTGGTCCATATTCGGAAGAAAAGGAAATTCTTGCCTGGATTGATGAACTGAAAACAATGCCAGACCGACCAGAAGTAAAAGATTCTATTGCTGAAACTGAGGCTTTACTAAGCAGGAGAAACAATTATCAATGAACAAAAACACAGCTTCTCAATGCTACGACTTTTTTATCGCACACGCGAGTAAGGATACAACAGAGGCTGAAGCATTATTTGACCTAATGGCTCCGCATGCGCGTGTGTTTATTGACAGTAAAAACTTGTTGTTGGGTGATGATTGGGATATTGAGTTGCCGAAAGCGCAACGGGCGTCTTTGATTACTGTCGTGTTGATATCCTCTTTTACGGAAAAAGCATTTTATCAGCGTGAAGAAATTCACGCAGCTATTAACTATGCGCGTAATAATCCCGAGACACATCGCGTGATTCCGGTATATATAGATAGGATTGATAGCGATGCTGTACCGTATGGTCTGCGTTTAAAACACAGTGTCTATTTAAAAGACGATGTCACTTTGGAAATTGCGGCACAACGTTTACTAGATACATTGTGTAGATTAAATTCGAACATTTCAGAACAAAAGGAAAAGGAAGTTGCCCAGGATACAGGAAAAATTACAGGGCATATCGTCGACTCGAATAGTGCTGCAGGTGATCCTAATGGCCAGAAGTTGGATCTCGATAGGCCAATCACCATTAAACGAATTCGTAAGCAAGAACGAATTGATGCCGAAATAATCGCGAATATTGCATTTAATCCATCTGGCGATCTTTTGGCTTATAGCCTTGACAACAGGTTATATATTTTACCTTTGACGGATGTCTTTCCACAAAGGTTGGGGGTTCATCAAAATAGCAAAAGTTCTCCCATTAAATCATCTACTAATTATGATAATAAAGGCGAAAAAACCAATATAACAGAGATTGTTAATCAAGATACAAATAGCGCACATTATGTGAGGATCACCGATATTACGTTTTCACCAAACGGTGAACTTATTGCTTCAGCAGATAACGATGGCCATATTAATATATGGTCTGTTAAAACCAAAAAATGTATTGCGGAACTTTCAGAACATTTTGATGCTGTAACAAACTTATCATTTTCTCCCCAAGGGGCGTTGCTTGCTTCCGCAAGTTATGACGAATTAATCTATATATGGAAAATGAGTGACATTATTTCTCAGCATAGTAAACCGTATAGAATATTTGAAAAGAAATCGAAAATTAAAAAGCGAGCAAAATATCAGCACGATATTGAGCAAATAACCGCAATGACATTTTCGCCAAGTGGTAAACATTTGGCTTCAGGTGACCAGCAGGGCGTTGTCATTGTACGGGAAATAGAATCCGAAGAAGAAGTTTATCGCAAGAAAATCCATAATGATATTGTTACAGGAATAGCGTTTTCGCCAAAAAATAATGCATTGCTCGCCACATCAAGTATAGATACGAGAATCCGATTAACCGATTGTGTATCGGGTGAATTGCCCGTTACCTTGGGGGTAGGTGACGATAAGCATCAGGATGCAGTGATATCCATCGCATTTTCCTATAATGGCGATATCTTAGTATCTTCTGGTTGTGACAGGAAAGTAAAGCTATGGGATATAGAAAAGAACAAGTTGCTCTATACATACTCTTCAGAAGATGACCGGCCAATTGAGAAAGTAGCATTCTTTCCGAATCAATATGATTTTGCTACGGATTCCTACACTAGCGATATTAGCCTTTGGGGCATTCAGAATGAGGGTAGTATTTTAAATACTAAAATTAATTTCGAATAATAGTTTGTCGATTGATTTGCGAATGTCAAAAAAATAGTGGTAGGATCATGGGCATCTCGCCCGATAAAATGGACACTTTATTTTCTACGATCTGAGCGGCAGTTGCTGCATGATTTAAAAGGTTCTCCCCCTTATTCCACATTAATTATTTAGGTTGAAATTTAACCTATTGGTTTTTTCTGTTCACCACTGAAGGCTGCATCGCGAACAATTCAAGCAAACCACCCTCAATTTACCGACATGCATGTGGTATATTTAGCAAATTAGATGATTTGAACATAATTTTAGATGAGGTTTGTAATGAGTGAAGAAGTAAAAAGCCCAGGTGCCGGCGAGCTGCATGCTATTTTTATCAGACATGGCAGAACGACTGATAATGCTAAAGGCGTTATCTCTGGTGGCGTAGCCGATCCTGATTTGGTACCTGAAGGGCGTGATCAGGCCAAAGAGGCCAATACAGTTTACAAAGCGCTTGAGGCGAAAGGGCTTGTCAATGATGAGACGCCTGTATTTACAACAGATCGAACCAGGGCAGTTGACACGGCGAAATTCTTTACTGGTCGTACAAATGGTGAAAACTTTACGATTGACCAACGTTTATTGGAAAGGCTGCTTGGTGATTGGGATAGTAAGTTAACTGAAAGGTTACAGAAAGAAGTCAAAGCAATTGACGGGTTTTCACCACCTAATGAAGAAAAGCCTGCAGATCACAAGGCGCATGTTGTTGAATGTCTGGATCAGCGCTTATCTGAAGCTAATGGCCAGCCAATTATCTTTGTATCTCATGGTGGCACTACCCGTAGAATCGCTGCATATTTTGGCATCGAAGAGGGCCTGGAAGTGCAAAATGCAGTTCCTCACCATGCAGTATCCAAAGATGGTGGTAAGAGTTGGGAAATTAAAAAGTTTAGTGTCGATGAAAAGGGCGAGTTGCATGAAGAAGTTCTGCCAAAGAAACTTCCTAAGGCGGCAAGCACTGATAGAACGATGCAAAGTATTTTGGCAGAGTATGCGCCAAAAGCGTCTTTATCAAAAGATAATGTATTAACTGTTAAAACTGATAATAAAGAAGCTGTAGATGCACTAGCGGACGATCTTGGTCAGTTGCTCATTGGCAAGCTTTATAAAGATGAGGGCGTTGTTAGTGTTGAAGGCTCAAATGTTGTAGTAAAACTGGATAACGTGCAGTCAGAAATTTTGCAAGAATTTGCAAAGCTGAAAGGTATGGAAATTCCTGTCCAGTAGATTGTAAAATCTGGGTCAGAGAGCAATTGTTTCTAATACAAGCTGGTCCGAATATTAGCATTAATTGTTCTCTGGTACCTGTTTTTAGTAAAATATCTGTGGATCAACCGATTGCTCTTTTACCCATTTTTTCTTTTTTTGTATTCTCCTTATAATATTCACTACAATTGATTTTCACATTCAACTAGGATGATTAAAATGCTTAAGAACGCTATATATTTAACTATGATTGCTCTATTAACAACGGCTTGTTCTGGCAGTAATGAATTTTCACCTACGCCGGAAATGAGTGGCAAAGAAATATTCGCTACTGCTTGCGTAGAATGCCATAAACCGGTTGGTGAAAGTGTGATGGAAATTAGTGCAGATATGAAAGATGTAGATAAAGTTGCCAATCGGGTATTAAGCGGAAGCCTAATGATGCCTTCATTTCCAAACATTCAAGGTGAAAGTGCTCAGAAATTAGCTAAATATGTTGTAGAAAATAGTAAAACGAAATAGTTCTCAGAAACGATAGGGCTGTTCATGATTCACAAGTTTCCGGGGCTTTGAAAATATTCAAAAATATTTGGCATAAAGAAACGGGAATTGAAAAGCTGTTTCCGAAGAGTACGGTATACGCCGCCCTGAAACAGGAAAACGAGATAAGGCAGATTTTGCTCTATACATATCAGTGGCAGTAATTATTCTTCTTTATACAAATTCCGATACACTCACCTACCAGTAAGCATATTTGATGTTCGATTCTTATTGAATTCATCATTAAAAATTAATCTCCTTGATAGCGAAATAACAGTAACTAATTGATAATACGCAAAATATAATGCATTTTGCAGATATAGGTGCAATTTGCTATATTAGTAGCAACATGCAACAGTCGAGGATTTGTTAATGAAACCAGCTAAGAGTGCATTACGTCTTGATCCTGATCTCATTCATGAGGCTGAATTGGAGGCTTTGCTCCATAAACGCACTACACCTAAACAAATAGAATACTGGGCTGAAATTGGCAGGAAAGTATCTGAGATGATTGACCCTGTTGATTTATTTTCAGTTGCTCAAGGTATTGCGCATATTGAGATAAAAGAAAAATCGACCTATGCGCTGGATTCCGAGCAAGTGTTTAACCGGGTAGAGGAGGAAACAGCCGCCGGTTACCTGAGTGATAAAGTAACAAGTGCCGTTGTGAGCTATGAGGTCGATTCAGCCAGACCCGGATTATTAATTCGCATAAATAAAGACGGCAGCAGGGATCCGGGGCATTTCAAAAACGGGAAATTTAGAAAAATAAGAAAGCAGAATGTCGGTTAAAAAACAACTGTGGCTTTTAGCGGGTGGCAATGGAGCGGGTAAGTCGACTTTTTATCGTCTGTTTTTGCAAAACACAGGCATGAGCTTTATCAATGCTGATTTGATCGCAAAACAAATTGCACCTGACTCACCTGAAGCGAATAGCTATGAAGCAGCCGCTATTGCAGCAAAGTTACGTACGTCTTATTTGAAAAAAGGGCTTTCATTTTGTTTCGAAACTGTTTTTTCTCATCCTTCTAAAATCGATTTTGTCGCGGAAGCGAAATCTCAGGGATATGAAATTATCCTTGTCTATATTCACTTAGAAACTAGCGAACTAAACCTGGCTCGTATCGCGCAACGCGTGAGTGAGGGTGGGCATAGTGTTCCAGAAGAAAAAGTTCTAACAAGAATTCCCAGAACGGTGAGTAATATTCATGACGTATTGCCGTTGGTGGATACAGCTCAAATTTATGACAACTCATCTTTGCAGAAACCTTTTAAACGTGTTGCTCGCCTGACAAAAGGTGAACTTGCCATACAAATGAATTCACTGCCTGAATGGGCGGCATTAATATTAGACGATTATTTGTAGGCAGTCCCAGTAAATAAAAAGGGATCGGGTATTGCAAATAGACATAGCACCCGTGCCAGGAGCTACAGAATACTGGAGAGATCATTGTCTTCTTGAGGATGGGGCTGCACTTAATGGCGGTAGTGTATGGATATTGAAAAGGCAGATTCAAATATTAAGCACAGCGGAATCGAAGAAATAATTAAAATAGATTACCATCAGGATTACCATTCGATACTTTTGGGCTAACTATGCGCATTGGAAAATAAATGAAACTACTATTTACGAGCATTTTTATATTTTTACTACTCACTGGCTGTGATATGGGTAGTACATTTGACGAAATGGCCAAAAAGAATCCTGACGCAAAGGCGCGGATGATTGCAGCGGATTATGGGTGCCTGAGTTGTCATACTGTTGATAACAGCGTTGTGGGCCCTGCATGGCGTTTGGTCGCCAAACGTTACCAGGGTGATGCAGATATTAGGGGCAAGTTAATTAATAGCATTAAACATGGCAGCCGGGGTCAATGGAATGTTGCTAAAGGCGAAAAGATGCCGGCATTTGTTGATCGTATGAGTGACGAAGAGATCGGTGTGATGATCGATTATATTATTGGTCTTAATGTGGAGCCGGTAAAGTAGGATTTATAAAGGCGGAGGTTTAGAAACGGAGTTTTAAGCAACTGCTCGCTCCATAAAATACTTTCCAGGTCAGAGAACAATTGTTTCTATCATAAAATGGTCCGAATATTATTCTCTGGAATTTATTTTCACTATAGGCAAGGCTGGTCGCACGCTCGAGAACGAGTAAAATATCTGTGGATCAGCCGATAGCCCTTCAACTCATTTTTTTCTTTTTTTTACATTCTCCTGATAGAATTCACTACAATTGTTTTTTACACCCAACTAGAAAGATTAAAATGCTTAAAAACGCGATATATTTAACATCGATTGCACTATTAACAACAGCTTGCTCTGGTAGTAATGAATTTTCACCTACGCCGGAAATGAGTGGCAAAGATATATTTGCTGCAGCTTGTGTTGAATGCCATAAACCGGTTGGTGAAAGTGTGATGGAAATTAGTGCAGATATGAAAGATGCAGATAAAGTTGCCAATCGTGTATTAAGCGGGAGCCTAATGATGCCTTCATTTCCAAACATTCAAGGTGAAAGCGCTCAGAAATTAGCTAAATATGTGGTAGAAAATAGTAAAACAAAATAGCTCTCAGAAATGATGGGGTTGTTCATGATTCACTGGTTCCCGAGGCTGTGAAATTATCGAAGAGCCAGTTAGATAATAAATTCCAGCATGAAAATGAATATGATAGTTTTGTGTGATTAGGCTTGTCAGGGAAGATCATGGAAAACAGTATAAATCGAATTATGGGTTCCCACGGGGGCGCGTGGGAACCAATGGATTTAATAGTTCGCCGTTAATTCACTTTGCACCAGATTCATGAGTTGTTGATAACCAAAACTGGGTAACGGCTTGCCATTGACAAAAAAGGTTGGGGTTTTTGTGGCACCTAAGAGTTGACCATCCGCCAGATCTTGTTGGATTATTTTGGCAATTACCGGATCTTGCATATCTTGCTCGATGCGGGCGATATCAAAACCATAACCTTTGAGGTAGCCCCAGAACAGTTCGGGCTTTGCCTGGTGGTTGATGGCCCAATATTGTTGCGATTCGAACATGAGATCCAGCACATTCCAAAATTCTCCCTGTTTTCTTGCAGCTTCCAGAATGGCGATCATTCGGTCTGAGCCGGGATGCAACGGTGCATAGCGAACGACAAGATTTATTTTGTCAGGATGTTTTTTTAACAGGTCTTTGATGATTGGGTGAAATTGTTTGCAGGTGCCGCAGGCAGGGTCCAGAAATTCCACGATAGTGACTTTTGCTTTGGGATCACCTTTTTTTATCGCATGTGTTGGAATGAGCGCGTTGGCATGTTGTTGCGCTAGCTTATTTTTTGTTTCCGTCTGTTGTGCGCTATAAAAATTGGCAGCTAACGCGAAGATAACGCTCATCACGACCACGGCTATGATGACGATGTGATTTTTTTTCATGTTCGAGTCCTGGCTTTAAGTAGTAAAATGATGATCAGTAAAAACGCAGTGAGTGAAAGTAATGGGATTGGTAAAAATCCGAACAGTACCATGTTGTCATCCGCGCAGGAAATTCCCTGGCTACAGGGTTGTAAGTTTTCCGGGATGAATCCAAAAAACAACAAGCAGTGATACACGGTAAATAACAAGCCGATAATGGCAAGAGGCAATGCGTAATTCACCACTTTTTTATCTGGCGGGAAAAGGCCAACAAACAGGATGATGGCTAAAGGAAACAGGAATATCCGTTGATACCAGCATAATACACACGGAATTAATTCCATCACTTCACTGAAAAACAGACTACCCAAGGTTGAAACTGTGGCTATCAACCAGGCGCTGAAGATCAGAATCCAATCGCTATTAATTTCTTGTTGTTTGTTCAAAGGGCAATGTCCAAATTCATTCAATACATGTAGTTTTTTATTTTGTAATTAACGGCATACATCATGGGATTTATGAAACGATTATTGTCGCCATTATATAGATTAGTGAAAATTTGAGCTAGTGAGTCATATTATTTAATCAGGTCTCTCTATAAATTTTTGAGGCCAGGGGGTTATGTCACGCGATACACCGTCACCAATTATTTCTAACCTGATGGCATATATTGAAAGTTATGAAGGCTCGTAATCAAATCAGAAGTGCGCCAGCGGAAAGCCAGTTAAATAAACAAAGGGATCAGGTAGCGAAGTGACAGTAATTCTAATTAGATGCTTCAGAATTAGAATTACTAAATAGACTTTGTTTGTCGGCGATTAGCGGTAAAGGGGAGGGTCTCATTAAAGCCAAGAACACGAATTTCACCGACAGGACGGATATATGTACTTAATGTTTTCACTTTAGTGAATTAATCAGATAACAGTTTGTCGATAGTATGTCGGGACAGGGCCTCGATTAAATTAAAGGCTGAAACGTTGGGTCAGGTGATTCAGCTTTTCATTAATTCCATTTAAATCCTGACACAGCTTTAAGGCCTGTTTAGCACCGACTGACACGTCCGAGGCGGCCGAATCGATCAGTTTGATTTTGGCCGTCTGGTCCTGGGTGACGGAGGTCTGCTGTTCCGTTGCCGAAGCTATCTGATTAGTCGTGTCGGAGATGCTGGCAACCGAGCGGGCAATTTCTGTAATCGATTCACCTGCCAATTTGGCCTGATCGACACTTTTGATCATGCCGGCCTGGCTGCGATCCATCGAATCGGCCGCTTGCTGTGAGCGCGCCTGCAAACTGGTAATTGTGGTGTTGATTTCATTAATCGAATTCTGGGTACGCTGAGCCAGGGTTCTAACTTCATCCGCTACCACTGCAAATCCACGTCCCTGTTCGCCGGCGCGGGCGGCTTCAATTGCAGCATTTAATGCCAGCAAATTAGTTTGGTCGGCTATCGACCGAATCACTTCGGTCACAGTACTGATATTACTGCTGTCTTCGCGCAAGGCTGATATGACACTGTTGGCTTCCTGCATTACCTGGTTTACTTCTTCAATCTGCGAGATGGCCAGTCGGACGATCTTGTCACCGTTCTGGGCTTCCCTGGAAGCGTCGGTAGCAACTTCTGCGGTAGCACTCGTCTTGCCGGCAACTTCCTGGAAGCTCAGTGCCAGGTTATCCATGGTTTCGGTAACTTTGTTAATATCCGACTGCTGGACACGCATGCGCTCTTCCGCTGTCGCGGACTGGTCACTCAGACGGCGTGATGAATCGTCCAGCGTGGTGACGTTCTCGCTGATTTCACTGATCAGCTTGGTCACACTATTCTGCATGCTGCTAAAGTATTCCGCCGATGAGCCAAGTTCGTCTTTGGCGAACATCGACATGTCGATTTGCTGGCTCAGGTCGCCGCTGCCCATGCGCTGCATTTGGGCATTCAAGGTTGCCAGTGGAGCATTGATCTTACGCGCCAATAACCACCCAACTCCTACGGTCAATATGATTAAAAACGTACAGGATACGATCATGGTCAACAGAATATTATTGATATGCTCCTTGCCTTTGGTGCGAAGTTTAACCGCCGTTGCCTGCAATGCCGCCTGAAATTTTTCCACTGGTGCAATCATCGCATTAAACGGATTTAACATCGGGCCAAGGATGGTTTCACGCGCCAGGTCAATCTGGTCGTTATCTATCAGATTGATATAATGAACCTGGGATTTGCGATAGTCGTCGATATTTTTTCGAAATGTGGACACGAACTCTATGTCTGCGGACTCGGTCACCACTTTATCCAATTCCTTCAATACTTTGCTGACGTTTTCATCATGAAAGGCGATCTTGGGTGTAATCAACTTGTGTTCTGACTTCGATTCGGTCAAGCCATAATCCAGTGCAAACCGGCGATACGACAGCGTATGGTGACGAAGTTCTGATACCTTGGTCAATAGTCCAATATTTTCGTCGACGATCAGATCCACGTCTTTTTCGATGCTAATCAAGCTCGTATAGATAAATATACTGAGCATGACAATGAGTACGACCACAGTGCCGAATGAAAAAGAAATAAACTTTTTAATTGATAGGTTGGTAAACATTAAGCACTCCTGCCTTTACAAGACCATAGACATTTCCGGTAACCATTGAATTTCGTCTTAATGCGAGTGTTCATATCAGTATGATTGATGGGTTTTACCAGGAACGAGCGTATCGTCCTAAATTCATTCGTTGGGCTTTTCCAATAAGGTGCTAAAAAGCCAATGCTTTCCAGATAACGGCAAGGGGCTAATTATCTTTAGAGCGATATTTTCTGCGCTAAAAAAAATCTTCACGGACTCCCAGTGTGCCAGGTGAAGCTTCCCTCAGTCAGGGGGTGCCTCTAATTACTATGGTGGCCAAGTGTGAACGATGGCGGCACAAGAATATAGCTTGGTTTTGGAAAAACACCTGGGCAGGTAGATGAAAAACAGGCAATGCATATTAAAAAGGTATTACTTAGAGAAGTTGGCGAGCTATTAAGATATAAGAAGAATGATTTCGTTGCCTATTTATTGAGCGGCGAAATACAGCAGTCTTTTTCACTGGTAGTCGATATTTTAATAAATAAGCCGGTCAAATATTTGCCATGTTGGAGTATCGTTACCTCGATCTTTTATTAATCTTAATTCTCCACAGCTTGCTGCGGGCACAAACCCGATGGGGTTTCCAAAGGGGAGAAGCGAAGCTCTCCCCTTTGGTCGTCAACGGAGTGCATACTTCGTTGACGATATAAAATTGATTAAAGAGCTTAAAATGTCAGGCGCTAATAACCTGACTAAACTTTTCCTTATCAATTTTATATTTCTTAAGCAATTTTCCTAAAGCTCGTCTTTCTTTGCCGGCAAGGCGTGCTGCTTTGCTAACATTTCCGGCTGCAGAACTGAGCACCTGCTGTAAATAGCGTTGTTCGAACTCGTGTATGGCAATGGCTTTGGCTTCTTGAAAACTTAATTGCATTTGCTCATCATCAGATAATTCTAAATTGTATTGTGCTTCTGTTAAGTTTGATTTCTTATCCATGCCCAAGGTGATCAGAGGGCCGTCTGTTAATAGAAACTCTCGCAATAATACATTTTCCAGTTCACGAACATTGCCATGCCATTGTTGTTGTTGCAGCCAGATAACAGCTTGGTGAGACAGTTTTTTCAACGGCATATTATGTTGTAGCGCGAAGTTTTCCAGTAATTTGTTCGCGATTAGAGGGATGTCGGATTTACGTTCACGTAAAGAAGGTATGTTGACGTATAAAACATTCAAGCGAAAATACAAATCCTCTCGGAAGTGATTGCTTTCCACTCGAGCTTCAAGGTCTGCATTGGTTGCAGCCACTATCCGTACATCTGCCTTTTTAATTTGTTTTGCGCCTAAGGGCCGATATTCATGAGTTTGTAAAAAACGTAAAAGCGCAGCTTGAGCTTTGGGGGACAGGCTATCCACTTCGTCTAAAAACAAGGTGCCGCCACTGGCTATTTCAACAAGACCGGCTTGTCGGTTTCTGGCGTCTGTAAATGCACCTTTTTCATGTCCAAATAATTCACCTTCAAGCAGGCTGTCGGGTATGGCACCGCAATTAACAGGTACAAAACCACGATCTTTGCGTTCGCTTAAGTAATGAATGGATCGTGCGGCATTTTCCTTACCAGTACCGGTTTCGCCTTGAATTAATACAGGCGCATGGCAATCAGCAATTCGTTTGATTAGTTCAAGTACCTGTAAAAAAATATCGGATTGACCGGTGAGGTTTAGGCTTGAAAATTCTTCCAGCAGTTTGTTTTCGAGATTACTTTTATTTTCACTAAATAAAAGCTGAAAGCGCATAATTCGGGTTTTCAGCTCTTCAACCTCACAAGGTAAAAACAAAAAATCATGAAAGTTTGAAAAGAATGTTAGGCAGTTTTTGTCGGGTATCGTGCTACAGATGCAAAAATTTATGCAATGTGAATTCTCTTGAATGTAGCTTAGAACTTTTTGGCGAATATTATCGCTACAACAATCAGGATCATCAAAAACAAAAATATTTATCCTGGCTGCATCAATGACTTTCGATACGGGCAGGTTTTCATAAGTACTAAAGTGTACTGGCAGGTCAAGAGCTGATAATAAGTTATGTAATTCGCTATCTGGTGAAATTGTGCTAAAGGAAACAGCGTTTATTCTATTCATATTGAGCATCCCTTTTGCTCGAACAGGTTTCTTTTGCGCAATGTTTGAACATTTTGGTGAAAAATTAAAACATAACCAAAACAAACATCCCTGATTTTTATAGTGTACAACGTAACCAGCCGGACAGTTAATTGCAAGTGAATATTTCACAAAACCGTATAATTACCTATTGGTTTACATAATAAAATTATCTCTTTGTGCGCAGTTTAAGCAAAAAGATCAAAAAACATATCCGATTCACTACTTCGTCATATTGACTGGGTTGAATATGACCCATCGTCAATCATTTCTTGCAATTCAAGTATTCATATTTTTCACATACTTATGAATTTGCTCTTGCATACTTTCTGGGTCTAATTGCACCCAGCTGTTTTCGTTAACTTAGCGTGTTCCGTTGCACCCAGTGGCTTACAACAAAATTACTGACGATTGGCGCAGGAGTTGCTGATAGTAGTTTAAAGAAAAGAATTTTCTACGAATGTAATTAGCGTGGGATATGTTGTTTTAATAAAAAAAACTGCAGATGAGTAGGGTGAATAAGCTATAGCGCATCCACCATTACCACTTGAATTAGGTGGATGCGTTTCACTTATCCACCCTACGGCTGCAAAAAGGAAAGTGCGGTAAACATTATTAATGGCGAACTGCTTGTTGGTTCAATGTTTGGAAAAGGAATGACGGCGGTCGTTTCTAAGAATAATGAAAATAGCTCCGTGAGTAGGGTGGATAAACTTTAGCGCATCCACCAGATTCAAGCAGTAATGGTGGATGTGTTTCACTTATCCACCCTATGGCTGAAAAAGAATAATGCAGTAAAAATTTTGCTGACGGCCTGCCTGTTGGTTTAATGGTCGGAAAAGGAATACACGTGGTCGTCACTAAGATTGATGAACAGGACGTAGAAAAACTGGCTGATGAAATTGCAGATTATCTCCAGCAAAGAGAAGTTGTGGCAGATACAATCGACGGCATTACGCATTGGTGGTTAATGCGTCAACGCATGCAAGAAAGAAAACGACAAGTTGAGCAGGCAGTTGAGTGTCTTTGCGATCAAGGCTTAATAGAAAAACGTGTTATGGTTGATGGAACGGTGCTTTATTTGTCCAAAAAAAATCATAATAAAAATAAAACTCAATAAATTAAATCTCACAAATTCGAAAAAGGAAGATCGTTATGCCAACTGTAAAATATTCACTCTCTTTGTCGGTTGCGGGTGGCCCATACCTGGTAGTTGATAGCAATAGCATAAGCGCAGAAGCGACAGATTCCGTAGAGGTAAGCATTGCTTCCGGTGATCCTGAATTGACAGTAGAAATTCAACCAAGTGCTTTAGCTAAGGTACATGTCATTCTCATTGAATCCAGTCTTTACAGTGAAGATTTAACATTTAAGTTCAGTGACGGTGTAACGGATTCTGTCGATTTAACCATTGATTCACCGCAACTTCATACTAATGGTAGTCTTGCCTTATTAGGTAGTATTAATCCTACTCAAATGAAAATTAATTTGGGTGGGACAGGATTGGAAGCCAATATTTCTGTATTCGTCGCCAGAAATGCAACATGATTTTCTCAATAACACCATGACAAGTATTTTCATTGAAAACAATGGAAAGTAATCATTAACACCCTGACAGGGAGATCGTTTCATGCCAACACCTTTAACTTATCCAGGCGTATATATTGAAGAAGTGCCCAGCGGTGTACGTACTATTACCGGCGTCGCCACATCTATTACAGCGTTTATCGGTTCGGCTTTACGTGGGCCGGTTGATGAACCTGTACTGGTTAACAGTTTCGCAGAGTTCGAACGAACTTATGGCGGGATGACTTACACCAGTGCCATGACTTATGCGGTAAATGATTTTTTTCGAAACGGTGGCCGTGATGCGTTAATCGTGCGAGCAGCTGACGCTGCGACTGCGTTAGCATCAACCGGTGCAGTTGATAGTCTGGAATTAAGTGCCGCTAATCCAGGTGATTGGGGTGACAATTTACAGGCTGATGTTGACCACAACACACGTCCTCAAGTAGGTAATGAAGAGTTGTTTAATCTTATTGTGACGGATACCGCCACGGGAGCAATTGAGTCGTTTACCAATGTCTCCACGCTTGTTGGTCACGCAAGATTTATTACAACCATTTTGGAGCAGGAATCCAAATTGGTTAGAGTAAATCCATTGCTGCCATTTGTTGCAACTCGACCAAACCCTGGCACCACAACATTTACCGGTGGTGCCGATGGTAATCCAATTTCTGATTCCGAAGTTTCCGCACCCGGCCTGGAAGCCACTCGACGTGGTATTTGGGCTTTGGAAAGTGCAGATATTTTTAACCTGTTATGTATTCCGCCATTCACAACCAGTACGACGGGTGATACTGATGTAGATGCACAAACACGAACTGCAGCAGCTGCTTATTGTTTGTCGCGCAGAGCTATTTATATTGCTGATCCATTAATCGCCTGGGATGAGCCGTCCGATCTAACAACGGGTGGGAACAGTTTGGACGGCGTAACCTGGGGATTATCACGATCTGCCAACGTTGCATTGTATTTCCCCCGCGTTCGTCAACCGGATCCCTTAAAAGAAAATCGACTGGGTGACTTTGCACCCTGTGGTGTGATTGCCGGAATAATTTCGCGCACAGATGCTAATCGAGGTATATGGAAAGCACCAGCCGGTCTTGATGCATCACTTAAAGGTGTTTCGCAACTTTCTGTTACGTTAACCGATGGTCAAAATGGCACACTCAATCCACTAGCTGTTAATTGTCTTCGATCATTTCCAGTTACCGGGCGGGTAGTGTGGGGTAGTCGCACGCTGGTTGGTGCTGATCAATTGGCGTCAGAATGGAAATATTTACCGGTACGACGAACAGCTTTGTTTATTGAAGAAAGTTTATATCGGGGCACGCAATGGGTCGTGTTCGAACCCAATGATGAACCTTTATGGGCACAAATTCGATTAAACGTCGGTGCGTTTATGCAGAACATGTTCAGACAAGGCGCATTTCAGGGAACGAGTGCGAGAGAAGCATACTTTGTGAAGTGTGATCGTGAAACAACAACACAAAATGATATCAACCTCGGAATCGTCAATGTGCTGGTGGGATTTGCGCCCTTGAAACCGGCTGAATTCGTGGTTATTAAACTTCAACAAATGGCCGGTCAGGTCGAAGCTTAGGAGGCGTTATGGCTCAGTTCAGTGTAAATGCACATCGGTTTGATCCCTACAAAAATTTTAAATTTCGAGTCAAATGGGATGGACGTTATGTTGCTGGAGTTTCCAAGATCGGTGCATTAAAACGCACCACAGAAATGGTAGAACACCGAGAAGGTGGTGATCCTTCCACATCACGCAAATCTCCTGGTCGAAGCAGTTTTGAAGCCATTACATTGGAACGTGGCGTTACTCACGATCCAGAGTTTGAGCAATGGGCAAACAAGGTCTGGAATTATGGTTCAGGTTTGGGTTCGGAGGTCTCACTGAAGGATTTTCGTAAAGATATTATTATCGAAGTTTATAACGAAGCAGGGCAGTTGGCACTTGCGTATAAAGTTTATCGTTGTTGGGTTTCTGAGTTTCAGGCGTTCCCGGAAATGGATGCTAACGCCAATGCGATTGCTATTCAAACCATAAAACTGGAAAACGAAGGTTGGGAACGTGATTACGATGTGACTGAACCAAGTGAACCCAGTTTTGTTGAGCCAGCATAATTTATGATTGCCGCCACGCCATCAGGATTAATGACAATCTGGGATCAAGCCAACAACTTGCATCCCATCGATCGTAATTTATTAATGGCGAGTTATACGCGACCCGATATTCCAGCCCCTTTGTTGGCTGATTTACCTTTGAGTAGCCTCAATAAAATTCTATTAGTCATGCGACTGGGATTATTTGGGCGTCATATGATTACCATGGCTGATTGTTCTCATTGCCAGCAAACATTGGAATTGCCTTTGGATTTAATGGAAATTCTGAAGCAACTCAATGTGACAAACTCAACAGAATTGAGCACAAGATTTCTGGAGTATCAGGGATATCGATTTCGCGTACCCACCAGTCGTGATCTGGCAGTTATTAGTTCAGATGCGAGTACTGTTAACAGTGCATTACTTTTGTTTCAGCGTTGCTGCGTTAACTTATCAGATTTGAACGTGAAAGATGAGTTGATTTCTAAAGAACATATGATGATTCAAGTGGCAGAGTTGATTGATGAATTAGATCCTGCAACAGATATTAGCTTTGATGTCGTTTGTCAATATTGTGGTGAGCATGATGAGGTGTCACTGGATATTGGTGATTTTCTTTGGCGGGAAATTGACAGCTATATTCGATCGTTATTATTGGAAATTCACACACTGGCTTCGGCCTATGGCTGGAGTGAGCAAGCCATATTGGAGCTAAACCCCAGGCGCCGACAACAATACATGAACATGGTGACGGCATGAGTAATTTATTTAATCGCCTGGCTAATCGTGCCTTGGGTAAAACCAATCGAGTAAGACCGCAATCAAGTGCAGCATTTTTTGCCGATGCACCAGCATTGGAGCAAGATGCTGTACTGGAAAATAATATGGAACAAACTGTTTCCCAAAAACGTACTGAAAACCAAAAAATAGTAGAACCTCAGGTGCCTGTTTATGAGTCGGGAAAATTATCGACGAATCAAGCAAATTTATCAGCACCTACCAGTCAGAGTAAAAACCAAATAGTTAGAAATGATATATTGAGTGATCGGCCTGATACTACAGAAATTACAGAAACATTTGAAGCGAGACAAACGCCACACACTTTGTATTCTCCCTTGATGAAATCAACAGAGCAAAAAATTATCTTGAATGATCATGATGGGAATGCAGACATCTTATCACCACATGTTGATATTGGTTCTCATAATCCGTTAAATATTTATCCCAACAAAAATAATTCGTTGATTTCAAATGAAGCGCCTGTTGAGGAGTCGCATACTGACCATGTTGATGAGCGTATTAACATCTCTAATCGAAATATCTATGCTAAAAATGAACAGAGCGTACAGATAAATAATAAAAATGAATTCAAGCCTTTATTAAAACAACAAACTGATGCGCTGGACGTTGTGTCAAAGTCAACGGCGGTACCCTTACCAAACACAAAAGATGCAGCAAGTGAAACCGTAGAGGTGCATGTCAGTATTGGGCGAATTGAAGTCAAGGCGGCACGCCAACTACCAGCTACTGAACCAAAAAAAGCCAAAGCAAAGAAGAATGCGCCCATGTCGCTGGAAGCTTATCTGGCAGAAAGAGAGAGTGGTAAACGATGACGACCGCATTGGGGATTGCAGGCGTAACAGCAGTATTACGTGATTTATTAAACGATGGTTTGATAAACCACGATATCACGGCCACTTTGGGTAGTACGGTGACTGTGAGCGTTTTACCACCAGACAGGATTCTAAATACTAATGGTGGTGGTGAAGGCACTCAGCTGAATATTTTTCTTTATCAGGTAACGCCAAATCTTGGATGGCGAAATGAGGATTTACCTTCACGTGATGCAGCCGGTCGTTCGCGTTTAAGTAATCCCGCACTGGCGCTGAATTTACACTATTTAATCAGCGCCTATAGTGAAACAGATTTACATGGTGATATTTTATTGGGTTATGCTGCGCAGCTATTACATGAAACACCTGTTTTAACCCGTGAAGCTATTCGTGCTGCCCTTGACCCATCACCCACATTATCCACGAATTTACCGCCTGCGTTGAGAGCGTTAGCCGAATGTGGTCTTGCTGATCAGATTGAACAAATTAAAATTACGCCGGATTATTTGAATATTGAAGAGCTTTCCAAACTCTGGTCTGCAACCCAAAGCAGTATGCGGCCCACAGTAGCCTATCAGATTTCGGTTGTACTCATTGAGCCGGCATTGCCCACAAGTACCGCATTACCAGTATTAAGTCGTGGTCCGGTGGATTTGGTCACTGGTAGAGACCGCGGAGTTGTGGTTGATCCTTCACTCTTACCACCACTACCGACTATCGAAACCATTGAGCCAGCAAATGGACACGCCTCATTTGTATTAGGTGAGACAGTTACTATTTATGGACATCATCTGGATGGCAGTAGTCGAACAGTGACTTTACGTAATGATCGTTTCGCGATTGATGAAACGGTAAATGCGTTGCCTGGCAACACTGCGAACAGCATAGCGTTTGAAATACCACCCGCCAGTGCAGGTGATTTTCCTGTCGGTGTGTATGACGTGATTGTTAACGTGGTTCGTCCCACTGAAACCGATGCGCGTTCATCCAACCGACTTAGCTTACAACTTTCTCCAGATATTACTGATGCAATGCCAATCGTTGCAGCAGTGGATGGTTTTGGTACTGCGACGTTCAGTATAAATTTTACGCCACAATTACGCCAGGGTCAGGAAGCAAGTATTGTATTGGGGCAGGATGGCCATTTGCCATTGCCGTATGTTGCACCAACGAGTTCTCTGAATTTTTCCATCACTAATGCGCCGACGGGAAGTCATTTAGTCCGTTTACGCATTGATGGATACGATAGTTCGATTATTGATCGTACCGCTGATGTTCCAGTGTTTCTGAATCGCAGGGTAAACATCTGATGAATGCACCAGCTAGCATACAGTGGTCTGAATTCAATCAACAGTATCTGGTGAATGAATTTTCGCGTTTGAAACAAAAGTTTTCAAACCACGAGAATTCTGAACAGGAAAATACTTCAGCTCAAGTACAGTTTGAAACCCCGCCAGCAGCAATTGATACAATACGCCAGGCATTTTCTCTGAGCGAATTTGAAAAAGAATTGTTATTGTTATGTGCAGGTGTGGAAATGGATAGCCAATTGGCAGAGCTGTGTGCAGCGCAACACGAAAATGCACAGAAAAATTGGCCAAGCATGGAGCTTGCGTTTAATCTACTGGATGGCGCGCATTGGAGTGCTATTACACCTGAAGCACCTTTAAGACGTTATCAATTAATTCATCTTGAAGAAACCGGTCGCTTATTGTCTTCAAAATTGCGCATTGATGAAAGGGTATTACATTTTCTCAGTGGTATAAATTATCTTGAGCCGCGTCTTAAAGCTGTATTGCACTGGCTGAAAACACCTTCGATAATTGCGCCTTCGCAAATGATAATCGCTGAATCTATTCAAGATTATTTGCAAAATAACCCAGGCATACCAGTTACCTGTTTATTGTCAGGTGATGATGTTTCAGGGAAAAAAGATATAGCGGTTGCCTCGGCACAGGCATCAGGTATGACGGTATTTGAACTAAATCATCACAACATACCAGATGCAGTCAGCGACCAGGAAATCTTCGCCACTTTATGGCAAAGAGAGATGGTATTACTCAATGCCGTTTTATTCATAGATTGCGAACAATCTGACAAACTTGAAAAACTCAGTTATTTTATTGAGCGACTGGGTGGTGTGTGTGTTGTGGCTGCGGGCAAGGAACTATCCAGTCTGCCACATCAAATACGTTTTCGAATCAATAAACCCGATGCCATTGAACAACGTTTATTATGGCAAAGCTGTCTTGGTGAGAATATCGATTTAGTCCATAAAGTGCTGGATTCTGTTGCCTCGCAGTTTTTATTCAGTACCGAACAAATTCGCACAAGCGCGCTGCAACTAATCAATAAATTAAATACTGCGAACGATTCTGATGCCTGTTTTTGGCAGCATTGCAGGGAGCTGGATCAAACACGCCTGGGTAGTTTGGGGCAATTTGTATCAGTTAAAGCAGGTTGGCAGGATTTGATCTTGCCGGAACAAGAAGTATTTGCCCTGCAACAAATTGTGGCACATGTACGACAAAAACTTCGTGTTTATCACGATTGGGGATTTGCTGAGAAAAGTCATCGCGGCCTTGGTATCAGTGTTTTATTTTCCGGCGAAAGCGGCACGGGTAAAACCATGGCTGCAGAAGTGCTGGCTAAAGCACTAAACCTGGATTTATACCGTGTTGATCTTTCCACGGTGGTCAGTAAATACATCGGTGAAACAGAAAAAAATCTTAGCAAGATATTTGATGCAGCTGAAAACAACGGTGTTATTTTGTTATTCGATGAGGCAGATGCTTTATTCGGGAAACGCAGTGAAGTTAAAGACAGTCATGATCGTTACGCCAATTTGGAAGTCAGTTATTTATTGCAACGCATGGAAGCTTTTCAAGGTTTGGCAATATTAACAACAAATCTTAAAAGTTCGCTAGATAAAGCGTTTTTACGCCGCATTCGTTTTGTTGTGCAGTTTCCTTTTCCTGATCAATATCAGCGCGAACGCATTTGGCAACAGATTTTTCCAGAAAATACACCATTGCAAAGTTTGAACTACAGCAAACTGGGTAGACTGAATATGGCTGGTGGCAATATACGCAATATAGCGATAAACGCTGCATTTTTTGCCGCTGATGCAGGCGAAGCCGTCAATATGTTTCATCTTGCTCGTGCTGCACATATAGAAGCTGCCAAACGTGAACAATCATTAAGCGAAGCAGAAACGCGAGGCTGGTTGTAATGAATAAAATCATTTTACATATTGATCATCTGGTTTTGGAAGGCATAGATTCACAAATACAAAGTGATTATGTGTTGGGATTGCAACAAGGATTGCAGCACTTGTTGGGTGAAGGCAAGACAGTGGATAAATTTAGAAATATAGGTGAGATCAGGCAATTGAGCATACAATCTAATGCCTTAACAAAGAATACCAGCGCAAAATTACAAGGCATAAATACAGCGAGACATATTGTTGGCGGTATAAATAGCCATCGTTAAAAATAAATAAAAAAGATCTAATGCAAAGTATTCTTATCAAGGAGTGAACAGTGACCACATTTCCCAATTCGCCAAAAGTTGTTAAAGGCGGCATCGTGTTGGTGGATCCTCAATCCGGGCAAGTGCAGAAAGTGATATCGCTACAATATAATCCGGATTCTTTGAGCCGAACACTGCAGCCACAAGGTTACGGTGGTGAAAATGCTGATCGGGGTGAAGCACTGCGTTTCAAAGGGCCAGCCGTAGAAACTATTACGCTTGAAGCCGAAATCGATGCAGCAGATCAACTGGAGTTTCCTGACCAACATGAAAATGTTGTGGAACACGGTGTTCAACCGCAAATTGCTGCATTGGAAGCTATGATTAATCCGACGTCACAACAACTTATCAGTAATAATATTCTTGCAAATGTGGGTACGTTGGAAATAGTACCTATGGAGTCCGCGCTGGCACTTTTTATCTGGAGTAAGAATCGAATTGTGCCAGTGCGTGTTTCCCAGTTCACTGTTACTGAAGAGGCATTTGATACCCAGCTCAATCCCATTCGTGCCAAAGTCAATCTCGGCTTGCGCATACTCAGTGTTGATGATCTAGGGTTCGAACATAAAGGTGGCAGCTTGTTTATGAATTATTTGCAGAACAAAGAACAACTGGCGAGCAAAGCCACAGCTGCGTCACTCAGTGCATTTGGTATAGGGGGTATTCCATGATTGATCCAAAAAAAGCCTTTATGCAGGCCAGTGGTTTGGAGATTCCGGTATTTCCGGCTAATAGTCGTTATGCGGGTATCGCAACCACAACCTGGACCAGAGCAGATGGTGTTACCGTCAGTTACGTTAAACGACGTTTTATTCCTAAACCGGAAAACTTCGCCACATTGCAGGATCATATGGTGGAAGAAAGTGACAGGCTGGATAATATCGCTGCAAAATATTTTTCAGACCCTGAACAATATTGGCGTATCTGTGATGGTAACGCTGCAATGCGGCCCGATGAACTGATCGATACCGTGGGAAGAAAGCTACGTATTACCTTGCCTGAAGGTATTCCTGAACCTGTGGAAGAATCATGATTCACAGTGCAATAAGTCTGACGCTAATGGCCGGGCCCGTTGTACCGTTGCCTGTACCAAGAATAGTTTTGGATTCTCTGGAGCAAATTAGAGTTACTTCAGCTGCCGGTAGTGCAAGCGGCTTTCAAATGAATTTTACTTTTAATAATCGATCAGAATTGAACACAATATTTTTAATTGCCGGTGCTGTGAATGAGACACCTGTTACGCCAGCACTGCGTATATTAGTGATTGTTACCCTTAATGGCATGCCTCAACCTTTGTTTGACGGTGTTATGACTAACATTCAGGTGCAGGCGGGACAAAACGGCCAGGCAGGAACAGTAAGTATTACTGGTGAAGATCTGACCAAGGTAATGGATAAGCAGGACTGGAGTGGTTTGCCGTATCCAGCCATGCCGATTGCAGCACGAGTTGCGTTGATCTGTAGTAAATACGCAGCCTATGGCATTGTACCTATTCCCATTCCAGAGATTTTTCTTGATGTGCCCATACCGGTGGAAAAAATTCCTGCACAAGAGGGAACAGATCTGCAATATATTAAATCGTTGGCTGAAGAAGTTGGCCATGTATTTTATATTGAGCCAGGTCCGGTACCAGGCGCTAATATCGCTTATTTTGGGCCTGAAATAAAAGTTGGTGTACCGCAACCTGCATTGAATATTGATATGGATGCGCATACGAATGTGGAATCGTTGAGTTTCAGTTTTGATCCAACTAAAGGTGTTCTACCCATTGTGTTTATTCAAAATCCACAAACCCGGATACCCATACCGCTTCCCATACCAGATATTAATCCTTTACAACCACCCCTGGCAGCTTTATCCACGACCTTAAGTAATATAAAAGTAATGAAAGACACAGCAAAAATGAATCCCATGAAAGCGCTGTCGAAAGGTGTTGCTGAAGCAGCAAAATCACAGGATTCGGTTACAGCAAGTGGAACATTGGATGTGGTGCAGTACGGAAGATTGTTGAAATCTCGACAGCTGGTGGGTGTGCGCGGTGCAGGGCTGGCTTATGACGGTTTATATTTTGTGAAAAGTGTTACCAGTACCATTAAAAAAGGTGAATTAAAACAAAATTTCGAGTTAACGCGAAATGGTTTGGTTTCTTTAACGCCAGTGGTGCCAGCATGACAGTAGAAAAATATTATGGCAAATATCGTGGCATGGTTTTGAATAATATTGATCCCATGCAACAAGGTCGAATACAAGTGCAGGTTCCCGATGTTACCGGACTTGCACCTGCAACATGGGCGATGCCTTGTGTTCCCATAGCAGGTATTCAAAACGGTTTTTTCGCGTTACCGATTATAGGTTCCGGTGTTTGGGTTGAGTTTGAGCAAGGTGAACCTGAACATCCCATATGGGTTGGTGGCTTTTGGGGAAGTGCTGCAGAAATTCCTGCACTGGCAATGGCAACACCACCGGCGATACCGGCTATAACATTACAAACACCTTTACAAAACGGCATTACGATTTCTGATTTACCCGGACCTACCGGCGGTATTGTTTTAAAAAGTGCCACCGGTGCATCCATTATTGTTAACGATACGGGCATTTATATTCAAAACGGGCGTGGCGCAGCCATAACAATGGTTGGGCCATCAACAGATATTAACGCGGGCGGACTAACGGTGATTTAAATGCCAGGACCTTTATTACATGTTGGCGCGACAGTGATGTGTTCTCACGGCGGGCAGGCCATGCCGACAGCGCCCAATCCAAGAGTAACTGTGAGTGGACAACCCACAGTTTTAATGACTGCGCCTTACAGTATCGCTGGTTGCCCATTTAATGTGAGTGGTTCGCCCGTGCCTTGTGTGACAGGGCAATGGGTGACAGCAGCACTAAGAGTGACATCAAGCGGTCAGCCATTAGTATTAATGGACAGTCAATCCGTGTGCGCACCCAATGGCACACCCATGATTCCAACGGTTGCACAAACACGTGCGATTGGGAGCTAAGGTATGGACTTACATTTTCCTTATCAATTTGATGGACGAGGTCGCACACGTGAGTCAGATTACGAAGATTATATACGCGGCTTAATTGAACAGGTTTTATTTACTGCACCGGGTGAACGTGTGATGCGCCCGGACTTCGGTAGCGGTTTAAGTCAATTGGTTTTTGCTGGCAATAGTCCGGAAATGGCCGCAACTACCCAGGTTATGGTGCAAGCCGCCTTACAACGTTGGTTGGGAAATTTGATTGTGCCTGAAGCTGTGCAGATTACAGCCAACGATTCTGCATTGGAAGTGACGGTGCAATATGTGATTCGACAAAGTCAGAAACGGGAAACACAGGTTTTTGCATATGGAGGTCAGACGTGATTTACCATTGCTGTGATAATTTGCGGCGGAATCTTGTTGATCAACATATTTCGCTTAACGGCATAGATTATCTCGAAGTGCTGGATAACGATGCGCCTGCGGGTAGTCCGAGGCAACGTACTTTATTAGTTAAAATGCTTAAAACGGTTCCTGCCGGATTAAGCGAGGAAAACATTGCTATTATAGGTGGTGAACGTATTCGTAATCCCGAAGTAAGTTGGGTGGCTGCTGCAGATTCATTACCTGCCAGTGAACTCAATGCGGCGGAAATTGCTTTACTCAGTGTTTTGCCCGAGGCAGAAAAAATACTGGTGGTGCGTACAGAAACTGAAGGTGATTATTCTTCTTATTGTTTGCGAATACAACGCGGTGATCAGGACCCCTTACCACCGGTTGGCATTGATCCATTAATGGCAGAAGTGAATTTTTCCTTTAAAGTGGAATGTTCCAGTGATTTTGATTGCAAACCACAGCGTTTATGTTTAACTGAACCGGCAGAAGAACCAGACATTAATTACCTGGCACGGGATTATGCCAGTTTTCGACGTTTGATTCTGGATCGTTTGTCACAACTCTTACCCGATTGGCAACGTCGTAATGCCGCAGATCTGGGTGTCACGCTGGCAGAAGTTATCGCTTATGTGTGTGACCAGATGAGTTACTGGCAGGATGCAGTCAACACAGAAGCGTATATCGAAACTGCGCGCCGACGTACATCATTGCGTCGCCATGCGTTATTAGTGGATTATCGAATCAGTGAAGGACGTAATGCCCGTTGCTGGTTGCATATTGACGTCAATGCCGGACCGGTTGTTATTTCTCGTTCTGATATCCAGTTTTTTACGCGAGTAGAACAACTGGGTGCACGTATTGCACCTGCATCACGTGATGAACAAAATTTGCGTGTGCAAAGTCCTTTGGTTTTCGAAGCCATACATGATTTGACATTACATGTGGAACATCATGAGATGTCACTTTATACCTGGGAAAATTCCCTGTGTTGTTTGCCTAAGGGGGCTACTCGAGCAACACTAATCGGTCACTATGAAAATCTCGCCGTTGGAGACTTTTTACTCTTTGAAGAAATACTTGGTTCATTTACCGGTGTTGCCGATGACGCTGACCCTGAGCACCGACACGTAGTACGTTTGGTTTTTGTTGAAACGGGTATCGACCCGTTAAATGATCAAGACATCACTCATATAATCTGGCCTGAAGAAGATGCTTTACCTTTTCCCTTGTGCATATCTTCTGAACAAACAGAAACTGAAGATTTAATTGAAAATGTTAGTATTGCACGTGCAAATATAATACTGGTTGATCATGGTGAAACCATTGTTAATGAAAGCTTGGGTGAAGTCCCCGATCCACTAATTTATTATCCAGCGGATAAAGATTCCGATCGCTGCAACGCGGATGAAAAAATCCCTGTTGCACCTCGCTTTCATCCCCGTTTTGAATATGGGCCGATTACACATGGTGTGCGTCAGATGCCGGATATCACTACAGCTGCCAGTAAACATATATCACCATCACTAAGTAATGTTGTACCACAAGTTATCAGTTTGGAATCCACTACTGATCTCGTTCCAGTCCCCGTTCCCTGGCCGATAAAGCAGGATTTATTAAACAGTTCAGACAACGATAATCATGCTGTGATCGAAACTGAAGATGATGGTATAGCACGTTTACGTTTTGGGGATGATCGTAGTGGTCGCCGACCTGAATCAGGTATGGCTTTTCATGCCACCTATCGAATAGGTAACGGAATTCAAGGTAATATTGGTGCTGATGCTATTTATCATGTGTTAACTAATGATGCACGAATCGTTTCTGTTCGCAATCCCTTACCGGCTAAAGGTGGCTTAGATCCTGAAAGTAAGGCACAAATTCGCCGTCGAGCGCCACAAGCCTTTCGCACTCAATTGCGCGCAGTAACACCTGAAGATTATGCAGACTTCACAGAAAAATATTCGGGTGTACAGCAAGCTGCAGCGAGTTTGCGCTGGACAGGGAGTTGGTACACTCAGTTTGTCACTGTAGATCGCGTTAATGGATTACCCATGGACGCAGAATTCGAAAACGCCTTACAAAGCCATATGGAACCCTTTCGAATGGCTGGTCATGATATGGAATTTAATGATCCGGTCTTTGTTTCATTGGAAATGGATTTCCGTGTCTGTGTAGATCGCAATTTTTTTCGAAGTCATGTGAAACAAGCATTACTCGATGTATTTAACAGTACAATGCAAAGTAATGGTCAACAAGGATTATTTCATCCAGATCGTTTCAGTTTTGGACAAACCTTGTATCTCAGTCCATTTTATGCGGCAGCTCGGCAAATTCCGGGGGTAGAATCGGTGCAAATCACCCGCTTTCATGTGCAGGGGAATTACGATCCCAAACCATTGGCAGATGGCTTGATGAAACTGGGACGTTTGGAAATTCCACGCTTGGACAATGATCCTAATTACCCGGAACACGGCGTGTTGCGTTTAGACATGATTGGAGGAAAATAAGTGAGCAACAAAGATAATCTGAATGATTGTGGTTGTTGTGCAGGTATTGATGCCGAAACGCCTGCGCTTGTTTACAATCGTCCTTCACTGCAATCCATTCAATACCGGGTAGGTAAGCATAGTCAATTTCGTGAGTCTATGATTGCCGCATTGTCCAGTGAAAAAAACAAAGCACTGAGTGCGTTAACAACTCGCGATGAAGATGATTTTAGCATTGCGTTTCTTGATAGTGTCGCCGCTGCGTTAGATGTATTGAGTTTTCATACTGAACGATATGCACAAGAAAATTATTTAAACACCGCAGTGGAACGCTTGTCGGTAATTGAAATGGCTCGGCTTATTGGATATGAACCAGCACCAGGTGTTGCTGCATCGACGCATCTGGCATTCACTCTGTTGGAAACACCGGGTATGGCAATCAGTAGTATTGATCCGATCACTATTACCGCCGGTACGCGTGTGCAAAGTGTGCCTGGGCAAGATGAGACACCCCAGATATTTGAAACAACAGAAGATGTGCCTGCGCGGCCCGAATGGAATGCTATACCGGTACAAACTGTCATTCCATGGCATCCCACACATGGTGATCAGGATATGTATGTTGAAGGTATTGCTAACAATCTGGAGGCAGGTGATACGATTCTCATTGTTGGTGAACATCGGATAAAAAATACTGGCAGTGAACGTTGGGATGTGCGGGTATTGAGTGCGGTTGAAACAGATCAGGATAAAAATCGTACCCGACTGGTTTGGGATAATCCTTTGGGGCACACCGGGCCAACTATTCATCCAGCGGAAAAAAATGTTCAGGTTTATGTGTTTCGGAAACGTGCAGCCTTGTTTGGACATAATGCCCCCGATCCACGTTTAATGAGTGTAGGTGAATCACAATTGATTTATCTTGTCAGTCCGAATTCAGGCTTCAATATGAAGTGGGATAACTACTCCATTCAAAATAAGCTCATTGATTTGGATGTAAGCTATAAAAATATAGTGACAGATAGTTGGGTGGCGTTGCTTTCAAATGATGATGGTTATGGAACTGCTTCATTACCGGGTTATTTGGAGCTTTATCGTGTCAAAAAAGTGTATAACATCAGCCGTTCAGATTTTGGTGTCAGTGGGAAAATTACTCGCATCAAGCCAGATGGTACTGAACATCTGGATTATCGGTTTGGTTTGAGAGATACCTTGGTTTTTGCTGAAAGTGAAGAGCTGACAGCTACTCATCGCCCATTGTTGTATCCTCTTTACGGTTCAGACATTAAGCTTGATAATTTATACGAAGCAATTAGCCCCGGTCAGTTTTTATCTGTTAGTGGTAAACCACAGCGTATCGTTATCGCGCCGGGTGTGAGCGGTGCAAACCTGGTTTATGAGGGTGGCAATACGCCTTTATCAGAAGGCGATAGTTTGATTCTCAGTGCGGCACCGGAAAAGTTGATTGGTTCAACTCGTATTTATTTATCGCCGACACAGTTTTATGATGCCCTGGAAGATGGTGATAAAAAACTGCATTTATCTGTAACAGATATTGATGGAATTACGGGAATTTTAATCATTAAATCCAGTAAAATACGTTTGGGTGATGCGAGTGATGATGAATTCCTCACTGAAGTTGTTCAAATTGATCATGAAGAGTCTGCAATAACGACTAATCGTTTTCGCACTTCTATTGAGCTGATTTCTTCGCTAACAAACGTTTATCAAAGAGACACAGTACGCGTAAACTTTAATGTCGCACCAGCAACACATGGTGAAAGTGTTGAAGAAATAAGCGGTAATGGCGATGCACGACTCGCAAATCAAACATTCATGCTGAAACAGCAACCTTTAACTTATACCAGTGCCAGTACACCCAGCGGTCGCAAATCCTCATTGGAAGTTCGCGTGAATGATTTGTTATGGGATGAAGCGGAAACACTTTATCAACAGGCTAAAGAAAGTCGATCTTATAAGGTTCAACATCTGGATGATGATTATGTGAATCTCATGTTTGGTGACGGTGTTGAAGGCAGTCGTATTCCCACGGGCATGACCAATGTGCGGGCCAAGTATCGAAAAGGTATTGGTGTTGATGCCAACCTGGATAAAAATAAATTAACCACTTTATTGCTTAAACCACTGGGTGTCAGTGAAGTCACTAATCCGGAAGCCAGTACCGGCGGCGAAGATCCGGAAGATCTCGATAAGGCTCGTGTTAATGCACCAGTCACTGTATTAACCCTTGATCGAGCAGTGTCTGAAAAAGATTATAAAGATTACAGCCGAGCTTTTGCTGGGGTTGATAAAGCCCATGCGTTGTGGATTCCTTCTGGACCTTCAAGCGGTATTTTTATCAGTGTCGCTGGTATTGACGGCGTTGATATTCCGGAGGACAGCAAGACTTATCATAATCTAATCCAATCACTGCGCAACTATGGTGATCCCTTGTTACCACTTACGGTAAAAAATTACCACCCCGCCAGTTTTAGTTTATCTCTGGCTGTAAAAGTGGCCGCTGAAGTGGAAACTGAAACGGTGTTGTCTGAAGTAAGTGAAACAGTACAAGCATATTTCTCTTTTCAGTATCGTGAGTTTGGGCAAAACGTCAGTCAGGACGAAGTGGTCGCTGTGGTTCATTCAGTTTCACATGTGGAAGCCGTGCAAATTAAAAAATTCTACAAAAACGCGCCAGGTGTGACCTCCGGTATTGCGGACATTATTGCCTCAAATCTTCCAATAGCCTCTTTAACTGAAGCACCTGAACCGGCAGAACTGTTGTTGTTGGCCGATGAACCGCTATTGGTGGAGGAATTCATATGAGTTTCAACGCAGATTCATTGATGCAATTATTACCTGCCGTACATCGCATTCGCGATGCTGAGATTGCCGAAAAGCAAGGTTTGTCGCAAGGACCACTGCAAAACCTGATGGTAATTATTGCGGAACAAATTGCGATTGTTGAAGAAAGTCTGGAGCAGGGTTACGATGATTTGTTTGTGGAAACCTGCAATGACTGGGTGGTGCCTTATATTGGTGACCTTATCGGGTATGAAAGCTTGCATGGAAATGTGCCGGATGTAGCCAGTCCGCGAGCGGAAGTTGCACACACCATAGCTTTGCGCCGTCGCAAAGGCACGATTGTCGTGCTTGAACAATTGGCCAGAGATGTTACTGATTGGGATGCCCGTGCGGTAGAATATTTTCAAACTCTGGGCTGGACTCAACATACCAATCATATTCGTGCCAATAACTTTTATGCACCAGATTTAAGAAAACAGCTGGATCTGGAGCGTATTGCCACACCGTTTAATAAGGCTTCGTTTACCACAGAAGTCAGGCGTGTGGAATCATCTCGCGGGAAACATAATATACCTAACATAGGTATACATTTGTGGAGAATTGATGCCTATCGACACTCTCAGATGCCTGCAATTCGTCTTGCCGAACGTCGTTATTTAGTTAGTCCACTAGGCAATAATACGCAACTTTACTCTCGACCAATAATAGATGACGGATTTATTAAACAATTATCTGATCCACTTAATGTGCCGGAACCATTGAGTCGTAGACAAACACATGAAAAATTAGCTGACTATTATGGTTTTCGTCAATCACCTGCAGACCCTGTTGATAATGATGAGCCCAGTATTGTTTTATATGTCAATAATAACGAAATTGCACGTGAGCAAATATTAATTTGTAATTTATCAGACCATGGCGCTGGCTGGGCGCATGAAATGCCAAATGGTTTTTACGGAATTGATCCCGTGCTGGGAAGAGTGGCCTTACCGGCTAAAGATGAATTAGGAAACGATATAGCAGACCCGGCTGATGTACAAGTTACCTGGCATAAAGGATTTAGCGCTGACCTGGGAGGAGGAGAATATGATCGGCAGAATTCTTTATCAGATGCTAGTTTGGCAACAAATTATATTCAAATGCCACACCCGGATTACGCAACATTACAGGATGCGATTGATGATCTGAATGGTGAAGGTATCGTTGAAGTTGCGGACAATGCTTTGTATCAGGAAGCCTTAACAATTGATGTAAACCCTGAAGCAACAATCGAATTACGCGCAAGGAATGATAGTAATCCCACATTGTTGTTAACTGATGATTTAAGAATAACTGGTGCCGCGAATAGTCGCTTCGTCATTAATGGTTTTTGTATTACCGGTGATCGTTTGCTTGTGGAAAATACCGGTAGCAATGAATTAAGAGAACTGGTTATTGAGCATTGTATATTGGTGCCCGGCATTACATTAAACCAGGATGGTAGCCCACAAACACCTGAGCAGGAAAATCTGAATGTGGAGATTGAAGACCTCAGCGTCTACATGTATCGGTGTATAAGTGGACCTATACGTATGACAGCGGATTCACATTTATATCTGGAAGATTGTATTGTTGACGCGAATGATCCCACGAGTATTGCCTTGTCTGCGCCAGATGTAACTTTACCTGGCCCGGTTAGTACCATAAAAACCAGTACGCTAGTTGGAAAAGTTTATGCCCGGGAATTTCCGTTGGTTTCTGACAGTATTTTACTGGCAAGACTGGCCGAAGTTGATAGTTGGAACGCACCAGTGTGGGCAGAACGAAAACAAAGTGGTTGTATACGTTTCAGTTTTTTACCCTTTGAATCCATCGTTCCCCGACGGTTTCGCTGCCAACCAGATTCTGTGGAAAATGCCCGATTGATTGCACCCAGATTTACATCACTCAGTTTTGGTCAGGCTGCATATTGTCAACTTGCTGCGGTGACTAATGATTTAATCCGTCGTGGCGCAGAGGATGAAAGTGAAATGGGTGTATTTCATCATCTTTATGCACCACAAAGAGAAACCAATTTAACGATACGCTTGCGCGAATATTTACGAGTGGGTTTGCAAGCAGGAATTTTTTATCAATCATAACCGGTTTTTGTGAGCCGGTATGTTTTAGGATATATAAGAAAAGGAAAGACACATGAGCTTCGATCTAAGCCGAATGAGTTTTGATCCCCTGAAAGATTATCTGGGTGTCGTGATGCAACAAGGCCGTGTGCAAATGGATGCGGACTGGAATGACTTTTTTAAACAGTTTCAACGCCGAATTCAAACGGGATCACTTGATACCTTTTTTGACAACGTAGTTCCACGCGTAACGCCAGACGGTTTTTTGATTAGCCCGAGCGGTTCAGATTTTACCATTGGACCGGGGCGTATATATGTTGATGGTATCCTGGCTGAAAATCACCACGAATTGCCTATGGTGTGGAATCGTGCACTGGAAGAAATGACAGGTAGTGGCAGTGTGGCTTACGATGATCAGCCATATTACCCTGAGCCTGATGCAACTCCTTCGGGTGATTATCTTGTTTATCTGGATGTCTGGCGTCGCGATATTACCTATTTACAAGATCCAGAGTTAGTAGAAAAAGCGGTCGGTGTGGAAAGTACAGGGCGTATGCAAACCATATGGCAAGTTAAAGTGTTGGATGGTATGGAAGGTGTCACACCGGCTACGCCTGAAGAAGATATTCCAGATTGGTTGGAAACTATTCATCCTTCATCAGCACGCCTAACCACTTCCACAGGCGATTTGCCAGGCGAAGAAAACCCTTGTTTGCTACCACCAGAGGCAGGCTACAAAGGATTGGAAAATCAGTTATATCGAGTGGAGGTGCATCGCGGCGGTGATTTTGGTCAAGCGACCTTTAAATGGTCGCGCGATAATGCCACTGTCGCTTCGCGCGTAACCGCAATTCCTCAACTAAATCAGTTAATCGTGGAAAGTGTTGGACGTGATGATGTATTGCGTTTCAACGATGGTGACTGGGTGGAAGTTACCGATGATTATCGTTTATTCCACGGCTTACCCGGTGAAATGCGACGCATACAATTAGGTGATGGGGTGGATGATGCAACACGCACCATTAATCTGGAACAAAACCTGACAGCCGGTTTATTTCCTGTTAATGCACAAGGTGAAACAGATGCTTCACGTAATACCATTGTACGTCGATGGGATCAGGCTGCGATAGTACGAGAAGAAGATAGCAGCCCTTATTATGATTTAAACGATCCTTTAAATAGTGGCGATATTTCCATTCCTGATACTGGTACCAGAGTGTTTTTGGAACACGGAATTTTAGTTGAATTTACGCTGGCATCTACAGGTGAGTCATTTTCCGGCGAATTTAAAACCGGTGATTATTGGTTAGTTGCAGCTAGAACGGTCGACGCATCTATAGAGTTGTTAAATGAGGCGCCACCCTTAGGCATACATCATCACTATACGAAATTAGCCATAGTAACTGATGGTGTGCCCAATGACTGTCGAACTTTATGGCCTCCCATATTTGAAGGCCAAGGATGTGACTGTACCATCTGTGTAACACCAGAATCGCATAATTCAGGTGCTGGTACCATTCAACAGGCCATTGATGCTGTAGTAGCTAACGGTGGTGGTACGGTTTGTCTTGGCGCCGGGCAATACACGATTAGCAATACGTTGAATGTGCATAACGCAGCGTCGGTTAAAATTCGCGGCCAGGGCTGGACAACGATTCTATTCAGTCGTGAACCAAATATTGTCATTGACGTATTAAGCAGCAGTGATGTGAGACTTGAAAACTTTACCCTGATCGCAGCAGCACAGGAAGGCGCTTCATCCCCCGTAATTGATGTGCGCAATGTTCTCGGTTTTACGACTGAGCACTGCAATATTTTTAATTTTGCCGCAGGAAATACGACGAGTGCAGGCATGCGACTTTCTGGTTTCGCTTTTATGACGGAAATCAAAGATTGTTTATTATTTGCTGAGCGCGGTTTTATTGGCCCAAGTACTCAGGAATCCTATTTAGCTACCCTGAATTTCAGCATCGATAATTGCGCCATGTTTGCGACACAAAGAGGTATTAGCCTGGAAGGATTAAGCTTCCATGGTTTTCGCACCAATATCAGTAATAATTTGATCATTGGAGCTGAGCAAGCTGGTATGGTGTTTAATGGTGCACAGCTAATAAATTCGGATTTTGATATTCGTGATAATTCAATAAGTTTATGTGTTAACGGTATTCGTACAGGCATAACAAATACTCGTATTACGGGTAACGACTTGTGGGGTCAGCTTGCCGACGAAGAGGCGGGTGATGCCATCTCCATCGAAGCGGGACTCGATCCTGAGAAACTGGATAATTTACAAATAATCGCTAACCGCGCCAGAAATTTTTCAGGCCATGGCATTGTAATACGTGAAGATGTTGGAAAAGCCATGGTAAAACAAAATCAAATGAGTGATTTAACCGGCGCCAGTTTTTTTATTGAAAGTGGATCGGTGGAATACCTGTCATTGGAAAATAATCAGTTTAGTCGAATATCTGGCCGGGTACCTGGTTTTCCTGGTGAAATGGTGGGTGCGTTTCTGCAGGGTGTGAGACGTGCAGATATTAGTAACAATATTCTTGATGGGATAGTGCAGGACGATGCAACTGCGGTTGTTCGTGCTGGTATTGCGTTACTGGCTTGTGATGAGTTGCGTATCAATGGCAATCGGATTTTTTCTGTTGGCCCGGCTAACTATGCAGGCTTGGGTATTGGTTTAATGGCAAATATTATTCTTAGCCACCTGGATATAAATAACAATAGTATCAACCGTGCTGATGGGGATGAAAACCTCAATGTTGCCGCCTGGATTCCTTTGTTCGCCCGGGGAGGATTAGGCAGGTTAGGTAATGATACAGGTGAAAATTTCTCACGAGCGCCGCTTAAAGATGGTGTATCGACTTTTGCAGGCAGTGTATTTGTTGTTAGTGGGAAGAGTTTTCTGCTGGTCAATTCACGACAATTAAAAGTCTTGTCAGTGCGTTCTCGAGAATCGGGTAGTGTCAGTATTCAACAAAATCGTTTTATTGGTGAAAACACAAACCAAATAATGGTTCAGGTAGAAACTACACAGTCTTGTCAATTCATGTCGAATGAATGTATAGGCTCAGTGGAGGCGGCTGCAGCAAATATAAGTCTATTGGCTACAGTAGAGGCTGATCATATTAATGCCAGTAATAATCGTTTGGTTGGCATAGGTGATTCAGACGTAATGCGTCTAAATAGCAATAAATTTGTTGTTGTGGGCAATATGAGCACTGGCAATATCCGAATAGGAGCGGGTGGGGTACTTCCCGCACCTTGGGATGCGCTAAATATCATTATTTAATAAAGAGGATGTCAAAAATGGCATATATACCATTACGGGCAGAAAAATCAGTGACTGAGCTGGTCAATAAAGTTTATAGCAATCTTGCGGACAAAGACCGTATAAAAGCAGAAGCAGCAATGATTAAAGAAAATCCTGCTTTAAAGAATTTTGCCAATCTTAAGCGTGGAACATTGATTCGAATTCCAGAAATAAAAAATGTAAAACGCAAGAAAACCCGAAGTGTTTCAGATCCCGATGGTGAGCTAGTTGAAGATTTTTTGGAACGCCTGGAAGTGTTTAGTGAAACTTTGGCAAAAAATAATGATATCAAAGATGATGAGCAGAAAGAAACTCAGAGTATTTTAAAAAAATCAGCAATAAGTAAACTATTAAATACGGATGAAGACGCGAAAAAAATTGCCAGTGATTTAAAAAAACATATCACGGAAGATACTAAAAAACGCAAAGAAACCGAGTCTCAAAGTAAAAAGGCGTTTTCACAATTGAAGAAAGATCTGGAAAAATTCTTAAAATAAACCCTAAGGTTGTATGAGAAATCATTTAAAATCCTTAGGGTAAATGTGAATTCCGATTTGCGACTGATTGGATTTTTCTATTCAAGGAATAGTCTCTTCGAATAGTGTGATAAATTATTTCATTGCTTCAACCATGCGCTTGATTTTCTCTGCTTTTTCAAAGTGGTTAAGCTTGTGTGTCATGATCCACCAGCTTGCAACCTCCATTAAAAGCTCAGGATCATCATTTTTATTCGCAAAAAAAGCATAAAAAGAGAGTCCTACATCCGGCCCTTTGCTATTTATTTTCTTGTTACAGACTTGGATTATTTTGTTCTTTAAAGTTTTTCTCATTACGATATTTAGTTTGTTGTTCGTTCTTTTTTAACTGTTACCCAGCCTAAATCACTAAATATACTGAATATGGCGGGTACCACAAAAAGAACCAGTATTGTTGATGCTAAAAGTCCGAATACAATGCTGGTGGCCAAAGGGATTAACACTTGTGCCTGCAAGCTTTTTTCCATTAATAAGGGTGTTAAGCCAGCAATTGTAGTAACTGAAGTTAAAAGGATGGCGCGGAAGCGCTCACGGCTGGCGAGTTTAGCTGCTTCATGAATAATGTGACCTTCGCGTGCACGCATTTTTAAAAATTCGACAAGTAAAATTGAGTCGTTTACCACAATACCGGCCAAAGAAACTGCGCCCATCATACTTGGCATGGATAAATCCAATCCCATGATGATATGTCCCCAAATAACTCCAATTAAAGCTAATGGTATAGAAATCATGACGGCAAAAGGTTCTAAATAGCTGCGGAATTGAAAACTGAGCAATATGTAAATAACCACTAAGCCGATTAAAAAACCTCTCATCATTGAGGTACCGGTTTCAGCGGACTCTGCTGCTTGCCCTTCGGTCAAAATATTGATGGAAGGGTATTTATGCTGCAATTCAGGCACAAATTTGAGTTGCGTATCATTTACAACTTGTTGGGCATTGGCATAACGTGTATCAATGTCACCTGAAACAGTCACCGTTCGCTGTCCATCGATTCGAGTTATTTTTGAATAACCTCGTTCCATGTCAATGTAAGTTATAGCGGAAAGTGGAATCTGGTCGCCATTAGGGGTAATTATGCGAAAATCCAGCAAATCTTCCAGGGAGTTTTTATCAATGTCCTGGATTGATACATTAATTTCGTATGACTCAACCCCAACTTGCACTTCATCGGCGACTGTGCCGAAAAAACTGGCTCGTAGTTGATTGGCAATCGTTGCCGCGTCGACACCAATAGCCATGCTTCCTTCACGTAAGCGTAAGCGAATTTCCTCTTTACCGGGTCGTAGATCGTCAGCAAGATCCACAACGCCACGATAATGTTGCATCCATTGTTGCAACTCCAGTGACGCTGCTTTTAATTGAGCTAAGTCGGTTCCACGTAATCGAATATCAATGGCACGACCCGCTGGCCCAAGCGCAGGTTCTTTAAAACTCAGGCTTAGGACATCTGGTATATCTCCAATCGTATACCGCCAGGTTTGCAAAAAATCATCAATATGACCAACACGTTCTTCAGCGGTCAGTAAGTCGACCGTCACAGTTGCGACATGAGTTCCGGTTTCATTAGCATCTAAATTTTGATTGTAACGTACGGAAACTTGCTCAATCAGTTTTTTGTTATCTGGTTGCAGTGGAGAAAATTTATTATCGACTTCATCTAGCGCAGAGGTGAGCTTATCGACAATCGCTTCAGTGCGCCACAATGGTGTTCCCTGTGGCATTAAAATCCGGGCTTCTATCGTGTCACCTTCAATTTCGGGAAAAGCGAGAAATTTCAAATGGCCACCAGCGAGCATGCCAATGGAACCGAGAAATGCAGCAATGACGAGACCTATAAATAAATAGCGCCAATGAATTACTGCATCAATGGCACGACCTAATACCTCATGTCGAATCCATTCTATGCCAGCATCAAACTTTGTTCTGAATTGGCTGGTTTGTTCTTGTTCATGATGTGCCAGGGCATGTCCTAAGTGACTAGGTAATATCCAAAATGCTTCAATCAAACTGACGGCCAAAACTGAAATTAAAACTACCGGCAGAACTTTTAGTACCGCGCCAATATCACCACTTAAAAAGGCTAAGGGGAAAAATATTGCAGTGGTTGTTAAAAAAGAAGATAAGACACCAGGCATGACTTGCCGGGTTCCATCGACAGCCGCTTGTAAGGCGGATTTTCCCTTACGTAAATGCGTTGCAATATTTTCTGCAATGACGATTGCATCATCCATCAATAAACCAAGACCAATTAATAATGCCACCATGCTAATCATGTTTATTGACATACCCAATAAAGACATAATAAACATACCGCCGAGAAAGGATACCGGTAATCCCATGGCTACCCAAAATGCAAATCTCATCCGGAAAAATAACCACATGACGAGAAATACCAGGATTAATCCCTGCCAGCCATTGGTAAGTAGCATATTAAGGCGATCTTGTACAATCGTAGACATATCCTGAGTCAAGGTGAATTTCACCTCAGGAGGTGCAAGTTGTTGTTCACGAGAAACAAACGTCTTTACTTGTGCGACAACTTCCAGCGTATCTTCTTCTTTGGTTTTAGTGATTTGTAAAATAGCGGCGCGTTGGCCATCGAAAAATACTTTATCTTCATCCAGTTCAAATCGATCACTAATCGTCGCGATATCACCCAATCGTACTTCGCCAACACTCTCACTGGCGGCAATCACAGTCAGTGCTTGCAGTTGCTGTACTGTGCGCCTTTGATCCGTGAACCGAATGAGTAGCTCTTTGTTATTGGTGCTAATATCACCAGCGGGCATGTCTACACTTTGCCTTTGTATTGCTGCGGCTAAATCATTTATGCTCAAGCCGTGCATTAACAGTGAATCCACCGAGACTTTAACTTGCAGTTGATGTTGAGAAAAACCGCTTATGGTCACTTGAGATACTTTGGGTAAGGCTTTTAAACGACTTTTTAATTGTTCGGCATAGGCTTTTAAATCACGAGTGGACATAGGCCCAGTCACTGCAATGGAAACCACTTGATCCATGCGTCCCAGTTGGCGAATAACCGGTTTTTCAACCTCACTGGGAAAATCGTCAATGGCATCCACTTCAGTTTTAACATCATCGAGAAAACGAGCGAAATCTGCCTTTTCCGTCATCTTAGCTACACCAATGGCCATGTTCTCCAAGGCCTGACAGCGAATCTCTTCAACGCCACTTATGCCGTCGAGCGCATCTTCCAGGCGTAAACAGATTGCTTGTTCAACATCAAGTGCACTTGCACCTGGATATATTGCCCGTATTTCAATTTCTTTTGGGGTAAAGTCGGGAAAGGTTTCTCGCTTTAAGGATGACGCGCCAACCAAGCCAATGACAATTAAAAACAGCATTAACAAATTTGCTGCAGTTGGGTGATTAGCAAAATAGCGAATCATAAAGTTGCTCCACTCGCTGCTTGCTTAAGCTGTTTAATGCCTGCCTCATCCACCACTGGCTTTAGGAGCATACCTTTTATTGCAGGGATTATTTGTGAAACAACAATTTTCTCTCCTGGGTTTAGGCCATTTTCAATAACGGAATAAACGCTATTCGAAAAATTTGCGTTAACCTTGCGAATTTCCAGTCGAGATTCTGCGTTCACCACATAAACTTTATCTTCATACAAGGCATCCCGAGGAATCACAAGTTTGTCAGGTCTTTTTGCGCCAATGAGTTTAACGTCAACGAATAAACCTTTGCTCAGAGGCGGATGGATGCCGGGCTGGGTATTGGCATAGGGATTGAGGACTTCTACAATTACACCAATCGTGCGAGAGCGTGGATCGATTCCTTCACTGATTCGAGCAACTTTTGCTGGCCAGGTTGTATTTAAGCTATCGCGATTTAAACTAACTTCAGCATCCAAACCCAGTAATTCGCCAATATTACGATCTGCAATATTATGAAGATCAATTTTCGGTAATCCAATGATTAATCCAGACATACGACCCATGGGTACCTGAACTTCAATTTCTGCTTTGTCCATGCCATCGGCTATCACCAGAACATCCCCTTGTCTGGCAAATTGCTGAATCTCAGTTTTGCTTTGCGCAATCCTGCCATTAAATGGCATGACGATCGTGGTGCGTGTCAGGTTGAGTTTTGCGCTTGCCAGTTGTGTTTCCAGTCGCTTAATTTCAGCTTTTAAACGTTGTTTTTCTGTAGGGTAAAGATTAATTGCATTTCTTAAGTTTTGAACACTTTGTTGTTGTGCTAAAACGTTTCGTTGTTCGTGTTCATAATCCGACGCTGTGACTGTACCTTCTGAAAGCAGTTTACGTTTGCGCTCAAGTTCGGCTTGACCAATTTTTAATGCACTTTCTTCGATTTTAATGGAAGCCTTGGAATTTTTCTCTCGTATTCCTATCTCAGCCAGTTGAGCTTTGCTTGCGTCTATGCTGGTTTGTGCTTGTTGTACGGCAAGTTCATAATCGCTTGGATCTATTTTTAATAATTGTGTTCCAGCCGGAATTAATGAGCCTTTTTTAAGTTTGGGATTGATTTCAATGATTTTGCCACTTACTTGCGCGACACCATTCCACACTTTACTTGGTGCCACATTTCCATTTCCACGAAATACTGGCGTAACCGTTAGGCGGGGCGGCTCAATTACACGCACTGCGTGCGCTGTTTCTTCCAGCTGAATTATTTCAGGTGTCGATTTGTTTTTCACAAGTAAAACTAAAAGCCCAACACCAATTAAGATTGCAGGAATGATTAACCAAACCCGTTTTTGTGGAATTTGCATAATATGCTCTCTTTTTCAGTCGCCTGGACTATTCAATATCACAGACTTTCCTGCTTAAAAAAATCGATTGAGTGAAGTTGATTGTTGTCAATAAATATATTCTTTGAAGCTTTATAATTTTACACGAAGAACCATAATTTTATATAAATATGCTCGTAATATTGGGGAGTTGAATATTGCTCTTCGTCTACGTTTGTTCTAGTGTAACAAGACGTTGTAATATATGGTAAATAAAGTTAGAGTGGAAAAAATGTCCAATCAACACCCCTGAAGCTTTCAGTTTAGGTCAGTAGCATTAACAACTATGTGAACCTTAACAATCTAACGGTCGATTGTATAAAATAAATCAGCGCCTTGATGTTCACCGCTTTCTGCTTTAAGTTGCCATTTGTCGGATATTTGATAACGTACTGTGAAAGTATTAAAGGCTTCTATCAAACCGACGCCATAGCTGACATATAGCTTGGGTGCCAGGTAGCGACCCATAACCAGAGAAGCCTGGTCGCCGGTTTCACTGCCTTCAACCCGTACTTCATCAAGTCCAAAGCGGTCGCCTAGTGCGCGCACCAGTCGGTTACCACCACTAAGGCCCAGTGCCAGTGTTGCTTTTGCCATCATGGCACCGTCTTCACCCGAAGCATTTTCGATTGAACGGCCTAACAGAAGATAGGATAAAGCATCAGTCTGATCCATAGCCGGAATGGAGAACAGCTCCAGATGAGGTTTATTGAGGCTGCCTCTGACCTTGAGTCCGGCGATGACATTAGTGGAATGACGCACTGCCCGCAGGTCCAGACCGGGATTACTAATTGGCCCACCAGTATAGAGCAGGCGTCCATTTTCCACATTAAGACGTTGGCCGTAAGCGCGATAACGTCCCTCAGGAATAATAATTTCGCCGGTGGCTTTGGTTAGTTGTCCGGGTTCATCTTCCAGTAACAGACTACCGCCCAGTCTACCTTCAAAACCGAAGCCATAAAAATTAACCCGTTCACCCAGAGTTAGTCGAATCCCTGTAGTGATAGACCACTTTTCTTGCTTGGCTTCTGCGCCGCCAACAATTACCGCATCGTTGCTGACGCGCGCTGCTGTGGTAATGTCTTTAGGTTGTAGTTTGGCATATGGGATATGTACTTCGCCTTTAATATCGATTGTACGCTTTTGTATTTTAATTATCAGATCAGGAGAGATTAGCAAACGCGCTTCGGGTATACGTGATACTTCGAACTCATTGCCTTTGATATTGATTTCGGTTGGCCAGCCGAGTGCTTTGTTGAGCGCAGTTTTGCCTTCGACAGTGAGATTTCCCTCACCGGATCGGGCATCAAGCTGAAAGTTTAGTTTTTCGAAACCTTCGCTTTGGCTCTTCATACTGAGCTGGTCTATCGTCAAACCAAGTCGAGGTATACGTAAACTACCTTTGATCAATTTCGCATTCCCTGTCAGTTCTGGTTTAGCCAGTACACCAGCGACGGAGAGATTCAAAGCGACATCACCATTTAGATCCTGTACTTCCGGTATCAATGCTTCGATCAGACCAAGATCATGAACCGTGAGTTGCGCTTCTGCGTGAAGATTTTGCTGTTGTTTATCGAGAGTGAGCAATTGTGCGCCTGGTAATTCTGCTTTTGCCTGGAACAGGTCGCCGTTATTCATGGCAATTTTAGCATTCGCTGTTACACCCTTTTCATCAAGATTGATGGCCAGCGTTCCGCCGCGGTATTCCCAGCGTTCACGCTCTCCTTCAAGCAATGGATAATTTACCGCACTTGCTGGAAACTCGATTTGAACCTGACCTAACAATTGTTTTGGTGACTCAAAATGCAACTCTGCTGTAGCGTTAGCAACACCTTCCGCTTTCACGTCTGGTGGTAACCAGGGGCTAAATGATTTTAGCTGGAATTTATTCATCTCGAGGCTGGATTGCCACAGTGACTGATCACGCTTGAGAGAAACGCAGAGATCGGCTTGTTGATTGTTAATCCAGCACAGGCTATCGACCTGTAGCGTTTTTTCGCTGATATTTAATACGCCAGGTTCCTTGAGTTGCCAGTGATTGAACTGTTTACTTTGAATGTTGGCTTTATTGAGATAACCATGCCAACCCTTTGAATCCAGTTCACCTTTGAGTTCAACTTCTGCAGAAGCAACTTCAGAAACAGCTTTAACTTTCAGTTGCTGGGTATCTCCGTCTATTTCCAATGTTTGCAGCGTATTGCCGTTTATATTGAGTGACTTAGCTGACAGTTTTATATTGACTTGTTGCCAGCGGAACATATCCATACTCAATGTGCCATCAATATTGCCAATCTCATAGTTCGGCAAACGTATAGTCTGACCTTCGAAAGATGCTTTTATTATGGGGAATTTCTGCGTTCCGCCAAGCACACCTGAGGCTTGAAGTTGTCCCTTTGTCTGGGGATAGAGTTCACCCAAATTACTGGCATTAATGGACCAGTTCATATTGAGTGTTTCGCCAACCTGACCACGAGCGCTGAGTGAAGACGTGCCCGAGTGAAAGTCGAAATAACTAATATCAAGACCATTGTTATACCAGGCCAAGCGACTATGCAGCTTAACCGGATAACCACGCAACTTGCCGCTTAGTTCAGAGATTTTGCTTTCAGCAGTTAATTGTCCATTTTCAAAGCGACCATTGCTGTTTAACTTTGCATTCAGTTGGCCAGGCCACTCTGGCAAGAGACTAGCGGGGTTGATATTTACGGCTTCAAGCTTAGCTTGCCAAATCAGCTGTGGCGACCAGCCAAGTGGACCTGAAGCAGTAACTTCACCATCAAGGCTAGTGACGCGTAAGGATTGAAAATTTACACCTTCAAGATTTCCTTCCGCACTGGCATACCAGTCAGAAGGTGGTGCCTGTGACCAGGGGCGATCTGTAGCCAGTCCAATTTGATAATGATTTAGATTACCTTCAATCCAGCCACTACCGACACTGCTGTCAAACCAGGCTTGATTTTCCAGTGGCCAACGCAGGTTCTGCCAATGTAGAGCTAATGCTGTATTTCCGCCATCATCGCCAGGTTTCCATAAACCACTAACATGCAGTCGTGTCTCACTAACCTGAGTATGTAGCATCAATCGTTCGATCTGAATACTGTTATCACTTAAACGTTGAAGTTTGAAATCCGCATCAAAAGTACCAAGTTCGGGATAAGCAGCATCCAGATTACCGGAGAGCGTTGCTGTGTTGAGATCGCCTTTGCCATCAATTTTTAATTTTCCACTCAATTCAGGCCATTCACTAACCAGTTGTGAAGCATTAAACGCAATGACATCCAGTTTGGCTTGCCAGTTGAGCTGTTCAAGCAGGTTATTTATTTCAGCATCAAGGCCAAGCTGCAGTGCGCCATTCAGCTGTTGTATAACATGGATTTTTTTTATGTCGCCTGAGAGCTGACCAGCACCTTTAACGATGGCACTGGAAGGAAGCTTAGCCTGCCAGAGAAGTTCCAGCTTGTGGGGATAGTTTTTTTTGGTCCAGAGTTCACCTTTAATATTTAAATTGAAACGTTCGGTATTTACGCTGAGTTGTTCTATTGCTAAATGACTGAACCGGCTTGTGACATTGAGTTTGAGTTGTTTCAGTTTGAAGGCTTGCTGGTTTTGGATAATGTTAATATCATTAATTGCCACATCATTTAGTGCGACACGCCAGGGTAGATGGAGTTCCGGTAAGCTGACAGGCTGATTGCTTTTGTTTTTGCTTTTTTCAGTTTCTGGTAAATCAACTTTTATGGACTTCACATGAAAGCGATTAATGTTGATTTGAGCAGACATTAACATGACAGGTTGCCAATCCAGGGAAAGTTGTTCAGCTTTAACCCGCACACCCTCCGCCTGTATATATTCAACGCTTGCCGCGTTGATGGGGCCGATTAATCGGCCCTTGAGATTAGTTAATTTTAATTCACCGGGTAAATAAGATTGCGATTGTTGATAAAGCCAGCGCAAGCCACTTTCCGTTAAATTCAGCCAGCTAAGTGTAATAACCGGTATCAGCAGCAGAAAGCTTATTACTAACATCGGTATCCGCTTCATAGATCTGGTCCAATGTTTATATGCAAGCGCCAGGGGCGGCCATTGCTGGTGAGTGCTGAAGCCAGGTCAAAACGCACGGGTCCTATGGGCGATTTCCAGCGAACACCGAAACCTGCACCCCGTTCCAGTGTGTCAGCAATATTGTCGATGGCATTACCACCATCATAAAATATCGCTGCTCCCCAATTACCATTGAAGCTGTGTTCAAACTCAATACTACCAATCATGAGATATTTTCCGCCAACCACTTTACCATTGGCATCTACAGGACCTAGAGACTGGTAAGTGTAGCCACGCACGCTTTGTGCGCCACCGGCGAAAAATCGTACCGAAGAAGGTAGTTCGTGGAATGTTTCAGTCCAGGTGCCACCCAGTCTGCCACGCGCAATCAATCGATTGTGACGGCCCAGTGGACTAATGCCTTTTAGTCCGCCCTGAGCCTGCAAAAAGTTGGCATCAGAAACTAAAACTTTATTTGCGCCGCGCAGGCCAATATCAAAACGCAGACCGTCGAGTGTGTAAATGAAGTCACGTCCCCAGGTGCGGCTCCAGTTTACACCAGGCATGAGTAATCGGGATACACCATGGTCATCCGCGACCACAAAATCTTCTCTTTGATAATTGATTGACATGGATTCTCGCCAAAAACCACGACTACGGTTAAGGCTGGCACCAATAGTTTGCACAGTACTTTCACTACTTTCGGTTTTTTCATTAACAATACCTGCACTATAAACCATTTGATCAGTACGAGGATTGAGTACCGGTACGTGATAATGAGCGCTAACGCTAAAGCCAATTTCCGAGACTTTGGTTTCGATGTTAAAACGATGGCCACGTCGATTAAGGCGTGGTATTTCCCAACCAAATTTCGCTCTCGCACCGGTATCGGTGCCATAACCAAGTCCCAGGCTGTAGCGATGACGTTTGCGAGGTGTGAGAAAAACGGTAACCGGAATTTCGGCGCTATCAGCTTGTGGTTGACCCGGCGAGACTTCAACAGTACGGAAATAGTCGCTGTCATTGAAGGCCTGCTGAAGATCGATCAGCTCATTGACGGTGTAAGGTGAACCGATTTCGAAAGGGACATATCGTTGTAATAGTTCAGGATCAAGCACATCCTGATTTAACAATACTTCACCAAATTTGGAACGTGTGCCTCCGTCATAATTAAGATGAACACGAGCTTCATAGGCTTTGAGATCAATTTCAACACGATGTTCAATAAAACGGGCACTGAAATATCCGCGTTCTGCCGCAAGTTTGGCCAGGCTGGCTTTGATGTTTTCATACTCAAGATGATTGAATACAACACCATTACGCATTTTAAAATTCCGGATCAGTGTTTGAAACGCTGGATCCTTTTGCATTTCTTCGCTTATTACTAGGTTAAACTCAGCTATATGCATTGCTGGTCCAGGATTGATAGTATAAATTGCCTGCCAATTATCAGATGATGTTTGAGTTAAAGCCGAATCAATTAACGGTCGGTAATAACCAAATGGTTGCAATGCGTTAGCGATATCATCCGGGGCTTTTTTATGGAGCCGACGCAGTCGAGCCATGCTCATTAATGCATGGTCTTTTTGTTGTTCAATACTCAGGAACAGGCGAACATTATCCTCCAGCAATTTGTTGACACCATCTATCTTAACATTGACGTTAAGCTGCGCAAAAAGTGCTGTGGAACACAAACAGGCCAATAAGGCCAGCAGCGTTTGCTGCATTTTATACATTCAGGTACCCTGGTTTATGATCTTATATTTACTATGGAAGCGGAAACCAAGAATACACACGAAAATAAACACGCTGTGAATACATCCGTGGTCTCTTTGAACTTCCTGTTCTCTCGAGACACTTGCACTTCCATGTGCGGCGTAAGCTTGGCGACAACATCCTTCGGTCTGGTCTCCTGAGTCGCTCTCGATTGCCAGTTCCAGTCGCAAACTACCGTTTACCTTCTGTAAATTTACGGACTACATTCGTATAGTCTGCGCTACCGACACTATATTATTATGTGTGTTCTTTACTAGAGTTTAGAGTCACAGACTCACATTAAGGCCTGTTATTTCATCAATTTATTCCAACGATTAAACGCTATCAATGACGATTTCATCCGGAATAGCAGGGTTTAACGTCATTTTTGTTGTTC